>Ga0228711_1006949_pt1 | contig 16606 bp, 13 predicted proteins | sample MedpolnodulmetaG_2_FD_177996 | JGI IMG/M metagenome (GOLD analysis project Ga0228711, IMG submission 177996) | Root nodule microbial communities from Medicago polymorpha collected in Santa Monica, California, United States - brown nodules | ecosystem: Host-associated > Plants > Roots > Nodule...
GTAGAGTCTCACAAAAATAACACTAAAAAAATCACAATAAATCAAATATAGATACTAAAAAATTACAATTATTAAACAAAATAAATTGTACAATTTTAATTTGACTACTAACCTTGTGTCAATTAGAGTCTCACTTTAAGAATTGCTCCCATCAACACGTACCACCAATAAACAGCTAATTATATCAAAATTAAAAATCTATCAATATTAAAATAATTAAGAAAATAAATTCAATACATCTAACATTAATAAAAAATAGAAGTCTTTACCTTGATGAGAAGAAAAAATGTGTGGAAATAAGTTCAAGAAATGTAGTAAGATGGTGGAGAATTGTTTTAGAAAGATAATGTTTGTTGTGAATGAGATGGAGAGCTTCTGTGAAGGAGTACATCCAGCTAAAAAAAATCAAACTGCGTACCATTACTGGCGGATTTGGTTCATTACTGACGGATTCGTTTATTAATGGAAACCGACCATTACTGACGGATAAGGCGGACTATTGACGGATTAATTGCTTTAATTACTGGCGGATTATGTATATTACCGACGGATTCGAAAGTAATAGTGTTACTGGCGGATCTCTTGCATTACTCCCGGAATATTTAATCCATTATACTATTATTTACGGATTTACATCCCCCAGTAAAGAAAAGGCATGTGTGTTTACATTACTGGCGGATCTGTTGCATTACTGACGGAATATTTAATCGTTATACTATTACTGACGGATTTACATCCCTCAGTAAAGCAAATGCATGTGCTTTTACATTATTGGCGGAATATTTCCGCCAGTAATAAATCGTAGGTTCTTTATTGATATTACTAACGGATTGATCCGTCAGTAATGTAACTCACTGAATTATTGACAGATATTTCCGTCAGTAACTTTATTGAGGGTTTTTTCAATGTTATTGAAGGATTATTCCGCCAGTAATTACCGAGGGCCTAAATCTCTCAGTAATGCAATTTTGAATTGGTTAGTAAATTGGGGAATTCTTGTAGTGCTTTATCGCTTTGACCATACCAATCTTCTCAATGAACTTACTTGTGACGATATCCGTACCCATAGTCCCTGAGACTCGGATGATGGCTATTTGTTCTTTACCCTCTGATATTCCCACAGTCCATTTTCTAACTTTAGAGTATTTTCCAAAAGAAATCATAGGGAGTGACTTCACCCCAAGTCTCTCCTTCAATAGATTGATAACCTCATCATCATCATGCCCTAAACTTGATACGAAACCCTCATTTTTTAGTTTATCTACTTCATAGACACCTTCATTTATCAAGTCTTCAACTTCTTCTCTTTTCTTCCCTCTAAGATAAGAGACTCTCTCCAGCCAATTTGAACAGATATGATCCTGCAGTGCAGTTTGGGTCTCACGAGAAAAAGAGTTATAAGGCTTGTAACGGAGACCTCTAAAAAAACTGCGGTGACTCAAGTCGTGCAAAGTAAGTCCAAAAAACCATCCAAACTGAGGATGGGGAGGTGAAAAAGTTTCATCACGAGGTGCGAAAATCTCATCACAAGCACAAGCGAGGTAATATTCTTTTGGTTGAATTGAAGGGACATAAGCAACAACCATTTTCCCTGATTTTCTGAAATTTAAAATTTGCCTTTGAATTTCTTCAAGTTTAGCCCAACCCCAACTTAAATGGTTGATATGAAGATAAACAGCGGAAATACGAGGATCATATGCTGCTTTCAAGAAATTATCGCAATTTGAGGAAGAGATAATACCTTACTCGTGAGCCCATCAGATATATTCCCTTCCAAATTTATCTTAAGCACACTTTCGTCCTGAACACGCTCGGACGGTAAAGCTAACATCGTCTTGAGTCTGACAAGAGATTTGTTATAGCCGGTGAGGGGCTCGAAATTGAAGTCACTGGTGGGGTAATCTTTGACATAGGAAGAAGATGATGATGATGAGAAAAAAAGAAGAAAAGTGGGATTGGAATGATGTGAAAAAGGAACGTGGAATTGTGCGATAGAATGAGAAGGGTTTGAGAATGGGTCCAAGAGAACGTAGTGTTGTTGGTGGTGGTGGTGAAGTTGTGCGGTTGAGGTTATTGCGGCTGAATTGGGAATTAGGGTTTGTCGAGATAAAAGGGTTCGTGCGATAGAAATGGAAGGGTTTGGAAATGGGCTCAGGAGAAAGAAGGCGTGATGGTTGTGGTGAAGTTGTGCGGGTGAGGTAACTTAATCGGTGAATTGCGGTGATGCGGGCGAGGATTGCATGACAGCTGAATTAGGGTTTTCGGAAGTCGACGAACAATGAGGGGAAATAATTGAGTGACTTAGAGTTTTGGTAACTTTGGTGACTTCAGTGTATTTTAGATAATGAAAGAGGATGGTAGATGAATAAAATAAATTATTTTGATGAGAGAAAAATTATTAGTCAAGAAAGAGACAGACACAAAGTCACTGGAGTGCAACCCAAGAAAGAGCTGCTTAATTAGGGATTTGAGATGGCAAAGAGGAAAGAACGCATCTCCTTATATACACAGATGTAGCCTTCTCTTTTTTTCTTCTTCTTAGTAAGAGTATCAACACAGACACAGACAATCAAATTACACAGACAATCAAATTACACAGACTCCAGTATTTTAGAAACAGTACGAGCAATACACTTATACACCACAAAAAGAGACTAATTTCACATTATACTGCACATAATAAAACACAAACCATAAAGAAAACAAAATATCAAACTAATGATAAGAGACCAAACCGTGTCATGGTTTGGTCTAAAAAACGTAACACTAGTGGAGCTAACATAGGTGCAATCCTTGGTAGAGTAGGGTAGGTTAAAGTACCAAGAATGAACCAGTTGAAGCTTAAAAGAGCAACTGCATCAGAAGCAGGTTTATTTTTAATGCTGAAGAAAAACTGCACAACACTCTTCAATGACATGCCTACTACAGCAAAGAGAGCTAAAATAAGAGGCATGCAAGGGTCATCAGCTTCCCAGACAGTCACTCCAACTATAAGTGATAAAACCGCGCTGAAAATTGATTGCGAAATAGCAACATCTCGGTGATGATTGAGTACTTCACTCACTTCACTCACTTCTTCTATATCTTTTGAGATTGGTTCCGGTTTAGCAGTGGAATTAGCAGGTGCCAATTTTTGTCCTGTTTTCAAGAGTTTTAGCAACTCAGTTCGAGTTTTGTTCTCGTCTTCCCAAATATCTTTGGGCATCAGAAAATCCTTAAGGGAAACTTCACTTTCGCCGTTACCGGATTTCCATAGCAGGGTAGGAGGAGGAATGCCACTCTTTGTTTCGTCAATCATTTGGTCATTGTCAATGTTTTGATCTTTGGAGTTCCAGTATCCCTTTCCTTGAATTTCTTTAAGCCGGAGATTTTCGTTTATCTGATCCCTCAACTGTCAACAAGAGATAGCAACAAATTATTGACAAAGTCAACAAAAACGGTAGTGGTTTTAATTTTTGAACATTGCTGATATTAACATATCACTCGCTATATTAAATGTTGATCGGAAGCCATGTCTACGGACCTGCGCAAATAAAAAGATGTACAAGTTACAAGGCAGGCACATGGACGTATAATATTTACCTTTCCCTCTAAGTTTTCAATTTTTGCAATGGCCGTATCATGTTCCTCTTCAAGTTCTGCTAGTAGCATCTCCATCATTTTGCACTCTTTGACGGCCATTTGGAACCGTTCTTGAAGTTTGTCCTGCTTCCATTCTAGATTCTCCATCTCGGTCTGCACTCGATGTAGTTTTCGTTCCAACTGCATAATGTTAGGTAAGCCCAATGGGCAGGTTTCTGTTAGTTAGGAGTTAGAGTTAGTTAGGATATTAACAGAAATTGACAGAGATCCAATCCATCCTTCAGCACTAAGAAAGGGAGTACTACTCTGGAACTCAATTATCATATCTATTATTTCAAGCAAGCTGTGTAAGAAGGTTAATCTAATCTGATATTGTTTTATATTGCTAAACCTTCAGCAATAAGACAAAGAAATTTTTTGGAATTCAAATATTATTTCAGCCAAAATGAACTGTTTTCTATGTAGCACCTATTGAGAAAAACAAAAATTCTAAGACACCGTATCAGATTAGATATGGTCCGAAAGTAAAGTAAAGTGAGGTAAATGTGCAATTATATTTTCTGAAACAAGATAGTACTGAGCAGATTTAATTGCACATTTAAATCACTTTACTTTGTATTAATGAGTTAGGCCCAATATAAAAATCTAATAGCATTGACACTTCATATTGAAGACGTGGCCGGTGTTTGACACATGTCAATGTTCGACACCATTACAATGCTGATACACGTGGTTGCATTTAATCACTTCCATTTTCTTCAATTAGTACCGGTGTTTAAGTATTATATCTGGTATCCGCGACTGTGTCAGTGTTTGATAAAATGTATTGCACAGATACAAAATCCAGTAACTCCAATTAATCATATAACATTTTAGATCAAAACGTATTATATTATGCAAGGGTCACACAACATAGATAAAACAAATACAATCATAGAATGAGAACTAACCTGTCTCTCCCTTTGAATGGCATTCACAGCTCTTACAGGTAAGAAGATAAGTCCAATTGTCCATGAGATAATTCCCAATAGTATGTTCACATTGAAGATTATTGCAGTGCTAACCAACTCTGTCCAAGTGTAAATGACAACTAATCCAATTCTGAAAGGAAACAAGCATGCCTGCTTAAGCATAGAGAGACCCCTTGTCACCAATAACATTACACTAGCCAAAAGCTCAGAAATCAGTGCCATTAATCACTAAATTGAGTGATCTCCAATTTACTAATTACATGTTCAAAAGTTCCATAGTGTTTGGTGGATGTAGTTCATCATAGGATCCTGCAATAGCAGTAAATTCATATGAAAAATCATTGAGGAATTCTTGCAAAATATAATGTCTCATTATTTTACCTAAAAACACTAAATTTCTGAACAATTGGTAGAATTCTTCTATGTTGAATAAGAAAGGTACAATCTAGGGTTATAAAATTATTTAGAACTTTAAACATAACAGAAATTCATAATTAAGCTTTAACAAATGCTATAATCCTATAATAACATCAAATAGCTACACAAATAACACATTTCCACAATCAGTGATTGGTAGAATTTATATAATAAAACTAAAAATCCATAAGCATATACTTGAATTATAATCCATAAGCATTAGCCCATGTCATGAATCCACAAAAAAATTGAACTTTCATAGTAAAATTTGGGTTTGAAGTAAGAAAGGTACACTTACATTGCAGTGCGTGGAAATTGGGTATAGTTGAACAGAACAGAGAAAGTGCAGAGAGAGAGAGAGAGACAAAGAAGTGAAGGAGGAAGTGCCTGTGAAATGAAAGGAAACTGGTAGTGTTGAACTGTTTGATGTGAGTTTTGAAGACAGTGCATGTTGCATAGGTGGCAACAAAGTGTTTACCAGCTGCCACGTAAAATGCTAATGGATATATATGTTAAGCTTTTATGGTAACATCAAGCCACCTTTTATTTTCCTTGACTATAATAACATCAATCAACCACTGAATTCATTTAATGCTTCAATTTTAATAAAACATTGAAAAAAAAACTGGTAAATAATATTCATCTACATCATCAGAGATAGAGATAGAGATTGTGTGATCAAGATCGAACATTTTAAATTAAAACTTGATAAATATAAAATTAAAAAAATCAAATTAATAAGTAAACTTGATTTTTTCCTCTTCAATATCATCCATTGAAAGCCTTCCTATTCCCTCTTCTACCTTCAAAGACCATTAAGTACAATATTTATTGACAACCTCTCCCAAAGAATCTTACAATACCAGTTACAAAGCAATGTAAAAAGTAGATTTACACCCGCAAATGTTCGAGCTGACGAGCAAAAACATTTTTGAATTGAGTTGAAATTAACTAAATCTAGTATGAACCAACAATTTTTGGGTTGCACTTGTTAATGAAAAATTTCCATGCTATCAAAAATTGTAAAATAAGGCGGCACAAAATTGTCCTCAACAACACATCCTATCCTAGTATAAACAGTGTACAAAATTGTCCTCAACAACACATCTTATCTTATAATATAAACAAATGAATGCACGCATGGTTTGTCAAAAAAATAAAATAAAGATGAATGCATGCATGAGACTTATTAATGAAGTGGGTCATTGATCCATCGTAGTCATATCTCAGTTTAGGAGCAACGTGTCTCATTGAAGCTCCAGTGAGTGTCCTTGTCTCTTTGGCATTCATTTCAGTGTCCATTTTAGTTCTTGCTTTGTTTCATTGAGATATTAGTTAAGATGAGGCTATTTTTTTTACAAATGAAAAGAAATCAAGAACAAAAGAAAAGAATCATTAAAAAAAAAAAAGAATATGACTAATGCTTAATTCCGATGGTCCATAGGCATCAGTACTAAATTAGTTCCCATGCACAATCTGAATATGGACCATCATATTTAATTGAGGGCCACCATATCTCAATCTCAAATGCCTAAATGCATAAAATATTAATGGTAGGGGAGTTCATCTACAAAATACAAGAAGAAAGGTAAAGAAGATAACAATTTCGAATTGTCGTAATTTTAAAGAAAAGAAGACAATTATGTTATTGTTGTTACAATTTTTAGAAATGGTTGTTGGGACAAACACAACCCCACAAAATCGGTTTGTAAGGTGATGTTGCCCTCACTTGTAAATATATTGTCATGTTATCTCATATGCGATGTGGGACTCTTAACACACCCCTCATGACCAACACATTTGGGCTTGGTTCGTGGACCTAAATGGTGGGTGACCCGATAGCGGAAACCTGATAGCGAGTCACTCAATGGATCTTGAAGAGACTTTGATACCATCTTAGAAATGATTGTTGGACATAACACAACCTCACAAAACCGACTTGTGAGATGAAAACTACCCCCACTTATAATCATATCATATTGTCATGTCATTTCCTATCTGATGTGAGACTCTTAACAATAATGTCAAACTTTTACCATTGGTTTGGGAGGACAAATTTTTTATATTTAGGTAGTAAATTTTTTAATTGGGTGAGGATAAATTATTACTTATTAATTTAATTATACTTTTGGTCTCTTAAGTTTTGCACCTGTATCCTTCATACCTTCCATTTTTTTTATTGATTTTGACCCCACTTATTATGCTTAGTATCCAACGTCTAATCGTGCGAAGCCACATCATTTTTTATTTAACTATTTTTTAAGTGAGTTTAAATTTTGAGTTTGGGTTTAAATGTAAAAATTAATACATTCGAGAAACGGGTTTGGGAATGAGTTTAAGTACATCATATTAATTGGAGTTTAAGTACATTTTTCAAGTGAGTTTAAATTTTCCCCGTTTTGACTGGGTTTGGGAATGAGTTTGAGTTTTTCCCGATTTTAAAAAACGGGCAGCGGACGGATAACAAGTATATAAGTACCCACCCCAAACCCATACCCAAATCCATCCCAAATGCAGAAAATTACTTTATGTTGATATGCCATGTTATTTTGTTTGATAATTGACGTGTTATACCATTGATATTTAAAGGAGCAACAATATCAATCGGTCTAACAAATGTTAAAGTGAACATATTGCTGGATAATGCATTACAACATTTCTCTAAGGGTTGCAAAAGAAACTGCTATTTTTTATTAAAAAAAATGATTCAATGCGGGACTGAGATGGGGCGGGGATACCCGAATCCGTTGGGGACAGTGATGGGGTTCAATTTCTCATCCCCGTTGGGTATGAGTAGGGTAACGGGTAAATATATGAGAATCGAGTATGGGGACGGAGAATGTAAAACCCGTCCCCACCCCCGCCCCATCGCCATGCCTAGTTGCAGGGACATAAAATTATCGGGAAAAGTTGTACCAAACGTCAAGTTACAAGGCTTGAGCAACAAGAAAAGATAGATAGAAAGGTGCGATTAATTAGTAAAGGTATTATGAGATGATTGGCTTTTCTAGTGTCTAACTTGATTCAATTCAATCCCTATCTTTCGTGGTGGTAGTGCCAATGGCTTTGAAAAGATTTCCCCCTTTTTGAGCTTGCTTAGCTCAGGAGGAAATGACCCCTCCAAGCCAAACAATAAAACTACAATCAACAACAATTTTCCTAATTCACACCCAAAACACTAGTTAACAAATAAAAATAAATTTAGGAAATGCTTACATGTGTCGTATGGGTACAAGTTAAAGTTTCAAATATAAAAATTATGTATCGTAAATTGAGTGCAAAATAGGAAGTAACTGCTTAAAAATTGCAAGTTGAATACTTAAAATAGGAAGTTGAGTGCATATTCAAGTTGGTACAAAATTGAATTTTTTAAAATGAACATACAATAGTTATCTATCGGAAGTATAAAATGAAATTTTTAAAAATGAACATTCAGTAGTTATCTATCGGATGTAAAAAATAATATTTTTTAAAATGAACATCCGATAGTTATCTATACAAATATGTTATTAAGAGCAATTTTGTAATTTTAGGAGGCCTACAGAGTTATGAGGGGGCCTAAAAAGAAATCTTCTGAATCCTATGAACTAAGGCCCATTTCAAATCCTTCCTTGGGATTGATCTTAGATGCACATACTAGGAGGAGTTCAGGTTACCATATTTCTGCAAGAAGAATAGCTAGGCATGCATTTTTGTTTATGTATAAAATAATAATAAATAAGTAAATGCTTAATGGTTTATTAATTCAAATATCAACACACCGACTTAGCAAGGGAAGATCCATTGAATTTCACTACCCAATGATCGTGTTAAAGCTTCAAAGCCAGGAAATCGACAAGTAAAAGAGTTGATAACTTCTTCCATGCAAGTTTGGTATTTACTTTTTATACAATAATATTCACTCACTATTTTTATTTTATCATTCTTAGACAAATTCTTTGAACAAGTTAGCAAAAACACTCTTACAAAACACATTTCTTTGTTCCGTTTTCACTTTTTTCCTAAACAAGTATAAGAAAAAGGGTAAAACAAATGCATTAAAATCATTTTATATACTTTTTAGCATTAATACAGTAGCCAAAACAACAATAACCAAGATTCTCTTATGTAACCAAAAGAAAAGAAAACCAATAACCTAATTGGAGTACTAGGTAACAAAATATATAAAAAGAAATTAGCATATGCAAGGGACAAATGCTTTAAAGCTAGGAAAAGAAGATACCAAAACCTTCCCACCAATTAGAGATAAAGAACCCATATTTCTCCAATTTCCCAAATCTCCTCCCTCTCAAGTACTCTCACCCCCTCAACATAATAAAACTCACATATTACCCCACATGGGTTGGTTTTAATTTCTGTCACATCATTAATCTCCATGCCTTCCCCCCATAACATTAATCAAGACCATGAGGCTCATCATCTTGATCGTCCTCAACCTCAACCTCAACCTACTCATCAACCTCGTAATAGACCACCCAAAAAAAGACTAGTAACTCATCAAAATGGTAACACCAACATCTTTATTTGGCTATTGGCAATTCTATGCACAATAATAGCCATAGGAGTTGTAATTGGAGGAGTAGTAGTCTTTATTGGTTACATAGTAATTCATCCAAGAGTCCCTACAATAAGCATAGCAAATGCTCATTTAGATCTTTTCAGAAATGACTATGCTGGCCTTCTTCAAACACAAGTAAACATCCGTGTCATGGCGAAAAATGGTAATTTTAAGGCACATGCAACATTTTCTAATATAAAATTGAAACTTAGCTATGAAGGACAAGGTATAGCATTTATGGTTGCTGACCCTTTTGATGTTCCTAAGAATAGTTCTAGGTATTTGGATTATGTTGTTCAATCTTCTTCTATTCCTTTGACTCCTGATCAGATTGAGGATGTTGATGACACATGGAAGAGAAATATTGTTGGGTTTGATTTGAAGGGTGATGCTAGAACTCAATGGAGAATTGGACCTTTTGGTTCTTTTAAATTCGGGTGTAAACTTGAGTGTCAACTTAAATTTCATCCTCTTAATGGTAGTTATATTCCTTCACGATGCACTTCTCAATCCAAATAATTCTTTGTTTCCATTTTGTTTTGACTATGTTATTGTTATGTATACACAAAATTGGACATAGTCTCATTCTCATTCTCTTCTATGCTTCTCTATGTTCAACCCTCATACAAATTTAGTCAAAAATTAGTATTATTAGATAATTTAGTTTCTGAAGTTAATAAAATTTTAATTGGTTTACGGAGAAATTTATGGTTGTATTAGTTTTTTTTAGATTAACTTGAGAGAGTAAATGTGAACAGAAAAAAAAAATTAAATTTGTTAATATTATAATGATGAAATTGTCTAATGCGTACCATTTTAACTGTAATAAAATTGAGTCTTTAGATTCTTTGCTTTTGTGGGAGATATTTCAATCCTGCTTGTTGACACAACATTATTGTATTCAGAAGAACACTTTTTTAGGAGGCTTTATGTTTATGTCATTAAGGGTAGTGAACCATATAATGAATAATATTCTTCGTTTTGTTCTTGTTCTTGATTAATATATATTGGCGCTTTGTAGTTAGCTATCAACACAAACGATATGAAAATGATACAAATGCAAAGCAAATGAAAGCTTTAAAGTCAATAAAACAAAATAAATCTTGTTGAGGAGTTCTTATAAACATTTAATTGATAAAATTTATGGGTCATGCAAACTTATACCCTTAGGGCACATGTTAAAGTTTCCACGTTCGCCTGGGGTGAGTGGGTTGAGATTGGTGGTTCGGTTAGGTTATCAGAGTGAAATGGTGGAGGGAGTTAGCTGGTGGAGAGATGAGAGATAAAGTTTGGATGATGTTTGTTTGTTATGTAAAACAAAAGGTTAAATGGCCAATAGTCAGGTAGTTATCTATCAGAGGTAGAAAATAGAAATTTTTAAAATGAACATCAGGTGTACAAAATGTAATTTTTTAAAAATGAACATCCGGTAGTTATCTACAGGACGTGTCATTAAGGACAATTTCATGATTTTAAGGGGCATAAAGAGATATGAGGGGGGCCTAAAAAGAAATCTTCAGATTTCATGGTCTGGTCCAAAGATGGATTTGTGATCTAGCTTGTTACATTCGTTTGTTTTCCCTTACGAAAATTGCTCTTTAAACTTCCTTAATTGCTCTCAAGCACCTTACACTAACAAAAAATACCTCAAACGACGGTTAACTGTTGTTCGCCTGCTTACGATGGTCCCGAGAGAAAACACATTTTCAAGCAAGCACACATGCAAAGAGAAATTGAAAGACCACTTAATACATTTATAAATAAGATAGGCAAAGAGATATTCAAAGATGAAACAATGCTTCTAATCATAATTGGACAAGACCACTCAATATCCATTTATGACAAACAAACATTAAACATAATTTTAACATAATTTCAAACTAACTTCTTCATTTGATTGTTGCATGCAAACCATGTTTACGTGTTTTGATCAATAGAGGGAGGTTGATGTTATGGTATAAGACCAGAATGCACGACATTTAGCTGTCATCGAGCAATTAGCGAACAACAATTAACTGTTGTTGGATGCAAATGATAAACGATTGTTAACCGCCGTTAGGATAAAAGGGTAAATTTGGGATGTCTGTGACCAAATCAGTCTACCTAAAGAGCAAATTTTCTTTCCTTTTTGTGTGAGATAGAATATCCTGGTTTTCGCCATCTCTTAAATTTCTTTGATGTTAAAAAAAAAATGTAAAATCTTATTATGAATTTGAACATTACTTACATTAAAACAACTTGGAGTAGGAGTAGATTCATAATCTTTCGAGGATTAAAATTTACGGGAGTTGATGTAATTTTTACATAACACAAGTTCTCTTATGCGTAATTCAAAATCTTTCAAGGATTGCAACTATTTTTTACTGTCTCAAGAAAATTGCGATTAATAATATTCAACATATTTGATAAAATAAATTATATTCAAAATCGTGACTAATTGTTCTTAATAGATTGTGATAACTTGTCATATTTATTAACCATAAACCAAACATAGATACTCACATATTTTAATTGTGTTAACCACCAAATTTGTCGTCGAATTTTGATGTATTCGTGTGTCAAAAAATTTCTTTCGAACTATTCATCATTGATGGAGCTTATTAACTGCCCAATTGTTTGGTTTTCTTATAAACTCTTTTTACTAGAGTTAATTTTATCTAAGATAAACAAATTTGAAATCTAAACACTTATTTCAATTATCATTTGAATATTGATTCATCACGTTGCGGAAAGATTAGCCTCATCCGTTAAACTTACCTCAGCAGTTGATTTCTATTCCATGTAATTTACTAACTATTGATTGAGAATGTGTCATGTGTGATATAGATGTATGGTGAGAGTGAGTTCAACCAATTTGGATTCGTACATGTGTTGAATTGTACAAAAAATCCAACAAGATATTTATGATTACATGTCGGAAAAAAAAAGTAAAAGAAAAAGAAAGACAATGACTCACACAATTCTCTCCAAACAACTAGTGGCACCAAACCAAAGACAAAGCCAAATTCATCTCAAATTTCCATCCTTGTGTTTGACACTGATACTTTTCAGACATATACATGCACACACACAAAAACTCTTGGTACATTTTCCAAACCAACAACCTTGACTTTCTGAATTCCCAACCATGAAACTGTCTCAGGCATTGGTGCAGAAACCATTTACTATAACACCATCATCTTTAATTCACTGTCAAAATTCTATCTTCAGCTGTTATGGCAAAAGGGTCTCTGTGTTGGGATATAAAAGTTTCAGGTTTTCAGATTTTGTGTGCAGTAGTAGTTCAGAAGCTTCTGTTTCTTCATCTGCTGTGAATCCTTCATCCTCGCTCGTTGCTTCAAATTCTGGTTTTGATTCTGTTGTATCTCATCAGGAGATGCCAGGGAAGTTGGAAGGCATAGAAGAAGGCATTGAGAAGGTAAGATTAGCCATGTGTCGATAAATAACTTATTTGCAGCTTATAACACGAGCTCTTATCATGATAAGATACGCACTTATGTATAAATTATTTCTATAGCAAGTTAAATTTTAAGCTGTTTTAAGTAGTTAATTAGGAGAACTTATGAAAATAAGCTGAAAACAGTGTATGAAAAATATCATAAGTTGTTTTCAAAAGTTCTATAAAACAGTCTTACAAAACTTATGTTAGCAGATAAGGTCAAATAAGCCAATCCAAACTGGTTGTAAGACTTGTGTTGAGAGTTTGTGGTTTCTCCTTTGTTTTGGTTGTTCAACTATTCAAAATTATGCATGATTAATGAATACAATTAAGCCTTTAATTGTTTGTTATTATCTTTGAAATGGTTTTGAATTTTGATTTTTAGCTGTTGATTTTTGTGTGATGTATTGTGTAGGTGATTTATAGATGCCGGTTTCTTGCTATTCTTGGAGTTTTTGGGTCTTTAGTTGGATCAATTCTATGCTTCATTAAGGTATCAATTTCAAACTTTAATTATAAGTTGATCAAATTTACCAAAATTATTGTACTTGTCAATGGGATGATTGTTAGAATGGTCCAAACAAGAAAACCCAGAGAAGACTACATGATTCTAGTTCTGTGCGCTTTCAATAGCGTGCTTTTGTGGTTTGGAGGTGGGACAATCCTCAACCAATGTCTAGTCGTGGAAACCTCTCCCTATGAGATAGCTTTTAAACTTAAGTTAAGCAGAATTCCAAATTCAAATAAAGCCAGAAAATCGACCATATTCAAATAAAGCCTTTTTTTTAATCAGCTAATATTATTGACGAGGGGAAGTGCAAGGCGCACAAAACCTGAGGAAAAAGCCAAAAAATGCCAAAGTACAAGGGCGCCGAATATAGGCGGATCACCCAAACAACTCCCTAAACCCCCAACTGCCTCATGGTTACTCTAACCAAGAAGCCATCCCATACCAAAACAACCCAGCAGAACAGAAAATGAGGCTGCAGTATACACCAAGAAAAAGGCAGCAAAACATAATTCTCTAACAAAGAAAAAAACTAACAGTTGCTCCCTAAATCCCACAACAGCATACTCCTGCCTCACAATCAGCACTAAATCCCATAACAGCCTATTCCACCCAAGCACCAACCGAAAAACTGCAGGAGCACATCAGAGCCGCAGCGGAAATTGCTACAATTCTGGTCACCACACTGCTGCCGCACCAGACCTGCAACAGCTCAAAAACAACAACACAGTAACAGACAGGTCCGCAAATCCCACAACAACAAGAACCTGGCCAGACCGAGAAATAACCAAAAACCACCTCTTCACCGTGGCTCGGGCAGAGGCTATCTTGCCATACAAAACCTCGGATTGCAACACCATTCATAAAAGAAATACGGCTGAATTTTCATCCGTTCCATAACCCAACGCTAGGACAACACCTTAACCTCCTCCACTATACGGTCGACTTCCACTATACCCTCATTAAAGATGATATTGTTCCTAGCCCTCCAAATGGCCCAAACAGTAGTTGTCCAAATCAACCATAACCCTTTCCTAATCCTCTTTTTATGCTCCCACCTGCTCCAACACTCCCAATGGATAAAAATGTTTGGAGGGTTTATGAACCAAACCTCCATCCAAGTCATTAACTTAGACCAAACTTTCGAAGCCACTTCACAATGAAGCATCAAATGAAGCGTTGATTCCTCACCCTCCCCACACAAAACACACCTCGTCTCCACCTCCTCCGGAAGAACGTTTCTCAATGCTAAATTCAACCTAGATGGGATACGGTTGAGAATAGCCTTCCAAGAGAAGGCTACTACCTTGGAAGGAGCCGGGCTTTTCCATAAGCAAGAAAAAACCTTCCTTTCTTCCTCCCGCCATTTGTCTTCCAACAAAATTGAACTTTCCAACTTGTCATACGACGATTTCACCGTAAAATTTCCACTCTCTTCTAACCTCCACTTCCACACATCAAATCCATCCAACTCCAACAATAAGTTACCAAACAAATCTTCTTCCCACACAAATAACCGCAGGCGCCAAGAGAAGTTCCACAGTACCCTAGCTTTCAAAATGGCTGGTTGGTCACAAACTAGTTTGATAGTAGATGATTCAGGGGTTCAGAAAGTGACCACATTCAGTGTTCTCAACTGCATGAGTTGCATTTTACAAACGAGTTATTCACATAAAGGCTTTGCGCGGATAAGAATCAAATAGTTTTAATCATTCTTGATCTTATATCTATGAATTTTCCTTAGGTTTTTTCGTATGATTCTTAACTAAATAATCCATGATTTCCTCAAATATATAATGTTCTCAAGGTATGTTACAACCAATAAAAGTTTGTTTTTAGTTAAGAACGATATGAAAAACACCTAAGAAAATAAAACAAACAGTGTATTTTATTTCCAGGTCATAATTTGATATGCCTCCATCCATCACATTTGTTCAAAAATAAAACAAACCGTATGGTTCTTAACTAAGCAATCCATACGAAAAACACCTAAGAAAATGCACCTATGTTTTGCCCTTTTTTTAATGATTTCATAGGTATAGATTCTATTTGATTCTTATTGTTTTACTTCATACACTGAATCAAATCTCAAACTATCCGTAAGTACATGTCAGGCTTAACCCTTGGTAAGAATAAAGGAAAGTGTGCATATTTGAAACTCGAAAACTTAACTAACTTCATTCTTAGAAGATTATACACTTTCTCAAACTGGTTGAATCAATTGAACAAGTTTCGAAAAATTAAGCAATATTACAATGAGTATGCTATGTTGATGAATTTTGTTTAAATGCATTATTCAATTTTACATGCAGGGCTCCGCATTTGTCGCAGAGTCTTTTATGGGATACTTTGTAAACCGAAGTAAAGTAATTCAATTGCTGATAGAAGCTCTTGGTGAGTGTCTCTAAAGTTAAACTCCTAAAAGTTTGTACAGTTAGTTTATTGTTCTATTTCTTAACTATGTAACACATAATTCTTCATTGTGAGTAATCTTGGTGTTGTGATTGTTTTAAGAGGGATGTATTTGTGCTTCTCTTCTTTCTAACTGCTACGTCATTGTTCATGTAGATATCTATCTTTTAGGAACGGTTATGTTAGTCTTTGGAATGGGTCTCTATGAGCTCTTTGTGAGTAATCTTGATAGTGCAAGCTCTCTGCCAGATCAAAAACCTTCGGATAGATCAAATCTATTTGGCTTATTCACTTTGAAGGTTAGCTTTTAGTCATACCTTTTAGTGGTATTGCTACTGTCTCTCTGCTGCATTTAGGACAAGCTAAATTGAGTTTTGTGTTTGATTATGCAGTGACAAAAACTGATTTTAAAAAAAATTAATTGAGTAAAATTGATTTTACTTAAAAATGAGTTAAATGTAAAGAAAGTTACATTAGGATACATTCTTGTAAAAGTTAGTTGAACAACAAATTCTAAGTGAAAAATCAATCATAGAGGAAAAAGCTCCAAGTTCTAGTTTTTTAAGTTGTTGTAATCGATTCTCGAAGGGAAATCAAATTACTCGAGAATATCCTAACATGTCAAAGTTAATTTTACATCTCCAAAATCAATTTTTCTGTTCTAAAAGCAGAATCACACATACACATGGAGGAAAACATGCAAAGAATAAAATTATTTT
>Ga0228711_1006950_pt1 | contig 16605 bp, 7 predicted proteins | sample MedpolnodulmetaG_2_FD_177996 | JGI IMG/M metagenome (GOLD analysis project Ga0228711, IMG submission 177996) | Root nodule microbial communities from Medicago polymorpha collected in Santa Monica, California, United States - brown nodules | ecosystem: Host-associated > Plants > Roots > Nodule...
TGGGTTTGGGATCCGGGATAGTGCCTTAGGCGTTAGGGGTATTGGCAGGTTGTATATTATCGCTGTTTTGCGGCTGTTTTGGTGTTTTCTGTTTGTGGCTTTTCTGTTTCGGTGTTGATAGCTTGCTACTGTTGTGTGTTTGTTTTGTTTCGGTTTTGACTTTATTATCTATTACTTTTCTTTATAGGCAGCTTATCACACGGATGCAGCGGAATTTGGGAAGGAGGAAACACATCTGGTTTGAAAATAAGTAAGGAAAAAACCGTCAATGCCTTGCTTCGTTTTCATGTCCAACCCTACCTATGGATTTTAAATATGTATTTTGACGGTAATATTATGTGTGCATTAAATATTTTGTATAAATATAATATTAATATTTTGGCAATTGTATAGTTTTGTTAAGCTACCACTTGTTTGTCCAAAATTTCCAGTTCTATTAACAAAAATACTTAAATTGTTAGTCCAAACGCCATGATCAGGATTCAAACTTGGAACCTTTCACTTATGTGTGTAAGTTTTTATAACTAGATTCATTGATGAGTCTAGTTATAAAGCTATGAGTAGAAATAACTATAAGATAATTAAGTTTAATTATGAGTGAATATAGTGATAAAGCTAGCATATAGTATTCATTGATATAATAATTTTTATGGCGAAATTATTCATTAATAGAGTGTAGGCAACTATATCATATATGTTATGAATACTTTGTGGATATGGATGTGAATGTGTCCTCATCTTTACCTTTCTTAATCATTGAAATTAGTGGAACACTAATAACATTCTCTTAGATTATTCATATACTTGTAAGCTATTAGTTGTGACAAATAAATAGGACTCTTGTAAGAATGTACAAAGAACTTAGAAGAGAATAATGCAACCTCTATTTCTAACTTGGTATTTCTAACTATGAACAGGGTGGTATGTTGATTTGGGTTTGTTGTGCCTATGTCAAGTTGTAAAGAAAATTTAGCCTAATTGACATTCTAGCTTATATCCGTAAAGATAATGGATAGTAAAGAAAAATTCTTTCATTTTAGTCTAATTTGCATTTTGGCTTTCTATCCATAACAAAAATGGATAATTAAAAGGACAAGTCAGTCCTAGGCTGTTGGGCATGAATTAAACAATGATCTTGTTAACGAGTGTCAACGAGTGTCTTCGGGGCACTCTTTAAGCTATCTAAACAATGGTTTTGATTTATTGTCTTAGTGCGGTGCATTTTTTATGTTTCGTCTAAGTGCAGTATTTATTTGAATCGGGATGAAAGATTAGCTTTGAGCAAATGCATATCCAATCAATGACTTCGGTGTTGTCAACGTTGCAGATCCAAAGACATGAATATTTCGGAGACTTGAATATAGTTTGTAGGCATAGGTACTCTGCCGTTTTATGTTATAAACATGTATGTTGTGAGTTTATTTACATATTCATTCTTTTGTTTTTAGCAATTTTGAATTTGTATTATATCAATATACTCTATCAATTTGAATGAATTAATAACATTTATTTTTTTTCAAAAAATATATTATCTCTCATAATAAATAAGGACACAAATGATTAGCATTTAATAGTTTTTTTTTTTGACAAAGCATCTCATAGGTTTTAAAAGTTGGTGAATGCTTGTAAAAAAATGGTGAATGTTTCTCATAAAAAAGACCAATAAATTGATACTTTTGTTTCTTATAAAAATATGACAAAGGGAATGAAGACAAAGAATAAACTGATTTGAGCAAATTTTTGTTTTGAAGTCTAAATTGCTGCATGGGATTTTATTGACATACTTTTGGGTCTCCCTACCTAGACATATGACAATAGCACTAGTCGACACCCAATTTTGACGGGAAAAAATTGAATTGATTGGATTTATGTTGAGGTTTTCATGATTTTAAAACACTTGGAAAACAAGGGTGGAGCCGGTAGTGAGACACTAATACCCACCCTCAATATGTCATCGAACTTGTCATGTTTGCATTAAAATTATATGTTTACCTCTCTTAAATTATAAATCCTTAAATTACATTCATATGATTGTTGAAACGGTATTATCTAGGGCTATATACTTTCTAAAAAAAAAAAAAATTATCAAAATGCAACCAAGTTTATGTAGAGATAAAGTGGGGTGATGATACCAGATACATGGTTGAGGTTCTATTTTTCATTCCCATCAAAGATGGTGTACATGTACGAAGATACCCAAATTCCATCAGGTTCAAGAACATTAAAGGTAAAAAAATCAATTAACAAGGTAGTACGGGTACATAAAGATCTCTTATTAGTAACAGATTTAATGCAATTATTAGTGAACATAGTTATAAAGCTAGCAATAGTTTTCATTGATAAATTGGTTTTTATGACCCAATTCATTTATAGATTGTTGCTAACTATATCATATATGTTATGTTATGTTATGAATACTTTACCGTAAACAAAAATTGAATACTTTGGTGGATGTGAATGTGTCCTCATTTTTATCTTCTTCAATAGAATGGAACACTAACGACATTATCTTAGACCATTCATATACTTGTAAATTATTAGTTGTCCTATAAATAGGACTCTCGTACGAATGTAAGTAAATAGCGCTGTGAAAAGAATAATTCAAACTCTATTTCTCACTTGGTATGTCTAAAACTCACTTGAATGAGTTGGTGTTAATTTGGGTTTGTTGTGCCATAAGCACTTAATTAAGCTATTTATCCAAACAGTGGTTAAACATATTGTGTATTCTGATTCTTTTCTTCATTTTTTAGTTTTTGTTTTCCAATTTACAAGAATTTCAAAGTGATAATTGGCTCTTGATGTTGTTATTAATAGTTGAGACCTTAAACAAGTATTGAATGTAAGTGTTTGCAGGGAGCGTGAAATTAGATGATACTTATGCAATGATGAGATGTGAAAAGTTAGTTACATATTAGTGAAATTAATTAGGAGTTAGTTGGTTTAATTTACTATATAAATTTTAATGTACTACTCAATGTGACAATACTCTCATTTATGAAATGTTCTCTTCATCTTTTGTATCTTACAAATTTTCAAGTTTGGAAATACTTCCAGAAATATTGATTAAGCATGTCATATGCTTAGATAAAATAATTTAAAATCACCATTAAGAAGCTTAAGTAAAAAAAAGTGTGGATGAGTAAAGTAAAACGATAAGGATACATTAAGACTATTAGTTTGATGCGGCATGGAGCAAGTTTTGGCTGAGACAATGTTATGAACATAAGCTATCCAAGGCAACACCAAAATAAGAGGCCAATAAACTTCATTAATAGAACTAGAAGTCTAGAATTTTTGAGATTCAACATAAGCCATTCCTTCAACCTCATATCATCAAAAAACTTCACATCATAAAATTCGTACCTTTCACACGGTCCTTGAACTTATGAAAGTGATCTTCAACATGGTTATTAATTTATTCATCATCTGTAGCCATTCTTCGATGACAACGGTCTTCATTATTTAATAAACATGCATGGCTAATCTTTGAAGTACGTTAAGTTTTGATCAATAAACTCAAACTTTCCTTTTTTGATTAATACTTTTTTTAATGAAACAGGGATCACAACAAATAAATGGTAAATGAAGTGTGTAACAAAGAGAGATTGTTCAATTTATGACTCATACAAAAGAAAGTGATAATATTTTCAATTTATGTTACAAGTTTTAATCCTTTTGGTAAATGATTCTAGCTTACAGGATCACCGTAAAATCAAATAAGGAGATTATATCACTATAAATTCATCAACATATTACAAAACATCATGTATCCATGTAATGTAGAAAGCATAGATGAGGATGAGCTTGATTCAAGTACCCCTTACAATTGAAATGATGGAGACATATCATATCATTTCTTAACGTTGACTTCAGATTGCGGGATGTTTCAAGAGCAATCTTGATCTGCCACTTAAAGAAATAGAGGATTGTTAAAAACAATCTCTTAGAAAGTGTGAGAAAGAGATTGTCTTTTAACAATTCTCTATCTGAAATAAAATAGTATTGAAATTGATGTCTTAGAGGAAAATTTAACACTAAATATGTTTTTGATTTTTATTTTTACAAAAATAAATGATATTCATTTATTTAAAAATTGATAGAGTACATTGAATCAATACAAATTCAAAATCACTAAAAAGAAAAATGATGAATTTGCGAACAAACTCATATCATCTATGTCAATAAAATAAAACGACACGACAAAGTACATGTGCCAACAAATACGACTATATTCAAGTTTCTGGAAAACTCATGTCACTGAATTTGCAAAGTTGACGATGACAAAGTCATTGATGGAATCTAAACCTGCTCAAAGCTAATCATTATCTTTCAATCTGAATCAAATAGATACTGCACTAAGACGGAAAAAATAAAAACACACCATACAAAGACAATAAATCAAAACAAACAGAGTCGTGTAAAAACAACGAAATCATAAAAACGAACGATATAAGATTAAAAATATGTAAAAGTTACTTGTTTAACTAAAAAATAAAGAAAAACAATTTGTAACTATTCATTGGCATAAATCTATATGGATCCAGATTGATAATAAATTATTGATTTTCATCGGAGAAGTATTGAAATTCGAAAGATATGATTTATTTAACTTATTATTAACGTATACAAACATTTTTTTTATGGTAACCTATAAGGACTTTTGCTCATTCATAATCAAATGACATAAATGAATTCTTTTTAGAGAAATGATATTTGTAAAACCATTTTATGACAACTTTTTAATAATTTTCTCTCTCATATTCACATTATGTTTTGAGTTGTGTTATTTGAACAACCATTTGATTGACAACTTTTGGGACAACCATAATTTTACAAAGAAAAAGAGGTATTGGCACAAAAACCAAAGTAATAGAGAGAGAAAGTAAAAATATAATGTGAGTATGAGAGAGAAAGTTGTCACTTAAAAAATAGGTGTACAAATATCATTTCTCTTATGTTTTTATTCTCTCTCTTCTTCTTTTTTTCTTTCTCTCTCTATATTATTTTTGACCAATATAGAAATAGAGGAAAAGAAAGTTGTCATGAAATTGTCACTAATGATTGTTAATATATCACTACTTTTCTTTTTATATTCAGACTCAAAAAGCGCATACAAAAACATTTACATCTATCTTACTTCAAAGCATTAACGGGGCTCAATCCCGTAACTTTCGAGTCCAAAGGTCTATCGTAGTATCACTAGAGCATGCATTTGGAGTTGGTTTACTTGGTTTTTCTATTTGTAAAAATATTCTCAAATTGAAATTAGAAAAACATATCAAGTGATTGTTGGTGGTTGATCAACTTTACCTAAGATCAAAATCATCGACAACTTTTAAATTTGATCCCTTAATGAGATAATTATTGAATATTTTTACGTATGTTCTGACTAAACTCGATCTATATTATTTGATCTTCTTTCTATACTTTTCTCTGTACTATGAGTTCTATCAAAATATGTAATATGGCAATTAGAGAGAATAATTATTCCCCAACATTCTTTATCAAAATTTTCTTAATAAAAATTTCATTGAAGTTTCATTGATCTATTCTTATTTTCTACTTTCTATAGAATTCTTGATATTGAGAAATGATCATATCAATATATGCCTCTCAATCACTAGATCCAACATACGTCTATAGTTTGAATCATCAAGAGCATAAAGTCAGCATTTGATGCCAGACAAAAGTATCCTTCAAAAACTAAACCATACCATTGTCGCAGTTACATAATTTATATTAAGAATATGGTTTGTTATGATCAAACTGATTCTTAGCTGTATGAAAGTGTTTCATCAGAAACTAAACCATACCATTGTTTGATTGTCATGCCACAGTTTTAACATGTCAAGCATGTTACAATAAGAATTTGAAGTTCTGAAAATGTGCATAATACTTAGAGCTGAGTCATATCTATTGGATATATAAAAAGATAAATTTCTCCAATTATGTTCCATGTTTTTATCATTTTGGCAGTTGTTTCTATCAGAACTCCAAAGCTAGCAGTATCGTGTCCTTGTAATGTAAAAAGCATAGATGATCTTTCTTGATGGCAGACTTAGCATGGTATGACAATTATAAATGAGGATGATCTTGACTAAAATACCCCTTACAATTCAAATTATAAAGATTTGAAGTATGTTTTCTTCACATTTCATTTCTTACAAATTTCAGTTTTGAAATAATTCCAGAAACATTAATGAAGTATATCATATGCTTGGATAAAATAACTCAAAATCACCCTACATAATTATCTTAGTCAATTCCATTAAGAAAGCTCTAGTCAAAAAAGAATGTGTGGATGGGTAAATTAAAAGAATAAGGATACACTATTATTAGATATATGTAGAAGAAAGAGCAAGTGACAAGCTGCTGACCATGACTCCCACATCGAGGAACCCAAAAAGCAACTTGGGTTATATTTGATATAAAACATGCAGCGAGTTAAGTGTATTATCATATCATTTCTTAAAGCCTTTTACGTTTTTGGGGTTACATATTTCAGATGTATTGAGAAATATAGGGGAGTATTTAACCATTGCTTGAATATTCCTCTGTTTTTCTTTTACATCTGAAATTTGTTGTTCGAAAATTATATTAGAATTGTTACCACCAATGTGTTGCACTATAACATTGGTATGGTACACCCCTATTAGTTCTAAAGTTTTTTTTTTTATGTCATGCAATTGGCATAATCTTGGGTCACCCTATCAAAATGTATAATTTTAGTTTAATTATTAAGGAGAGTAATGCAAAAGTTTAATACTTAAATTTATGATACATTGAATGCATTAATTTTGATAAAAATTTAATGTTTAATGTTCTTAAAGAGTATTCTTAAGGTAGGGTGTAGGGTTATGTATTTGATGAATATCCTCCACCGACGTCCTATACATATGAGCAGCAACACACCCATCCTTTAGGAGTGTGTACGACTACAATTATTGTTGTTTTATTCGTTTGAAGTGGCTGAAACTAGTTTTGGCTAGACAGAATGTTATTAACCATAGGCCATAGCCATTACCCAGTGGAATATTCCAAGGCAACGCACACCAAAATAGGAGGCCAATAAACTTCATTAACAGAACCATAATTTTTTATATTCAACATAAGTCATTCATTCCACTCCACATCATAAAATTGTTGAAACCTAACCAAAAAAATCATAGCTTTCACACAGTCCCTCTAACCATACTCCGAATAGCCGTGTAAAGGGGACACTTGTAGTCATACCGGAAGAAACGAGCCTCGGATTTGGAATGAACGGTCCAAATTTGCCTATGCAGCCTTGATTTGATGGATTCAGGGGAATCCCATAGCGTGGTCCGTATAATTGCTAGTGGCTTGAGGTGATTCTGGCTCAGGGACAAAAGGAAAGATAGAGAAAATAGAGAAACTCTCTAATATTCTCAAAGAAAGATGTTATTATTTGAATTCATCAATGCTTGAGTATGTTTGAGTATCTTGAGTATGCCTAAACACTTGGTGGTGAGCCTTATTTATACTACTCTAGGAAGGCTCTACATTACAAACTAGAATTGTCTAGAAATATTGATTACAAAGAAAGGACTAGAAACATGGATACTCTAGTTCATAAGACTAGAAGGATCTAGAAAAGCTAAGATTTCCCTAGTGCCTTTATTTTATTTAGTAGAGTGTCTAGTAGCTTCTTTATTATTCCATAGTATTCTAGAGACTTCCACATTATTCTTTATTATTCTAGAGGCTTCCATATTATTCTTCATCAGATTCGATCCGTTAGGCTATGTTTGGATTGATGGAGAGTGGTGGAATAGAATGGAGTGGGATGGAGCCACATTCCATTGTTTGGTTTTGTAAAAAAAGAATGGTATGGAATGGAATTTGATGGAACATATTCCATCCAATACCACCAATTTAACCAATTTTTCATTCCCCCCAATTTGGGGTGTATTCAATGGAATGAAACACGTCAATAATACAATTACGATTTCGTCCCTATATTTTCTATTTTATTTCATGTCCAACGTTCCCTCTTTTTTCTTTTTCTCTTCATTTCCTTCTTGCTCTCATCTTCTATAAATCTCTACTGCTCGTGTCTCCTACACTACAACAATGTAACCCAAATTTTTTTTAGATTTCTTGTGCTTTTAACGACCAATAATTTATTACTTTTTGCTTTCCTTATCTCTGAGCGTTGGTTTACACTTTACCCATACTACTATTTACTAATTTTTCTTGGTAGTTGAAATTTGAAATATCAGAACTCGAATAGTAAGGCATGACTCAACCGTGAGCAAAACACAATGAAAAAGCTAGAAACTGTATGAAAAACGATTATTGTATGGAAAATTTTCTTTTATTATAATTTATTAGTTAAGTAATATATTAAAAGAGTATACAAGGAAAATTAAAGAGTTGGCAATGATTTTTAAAATAAAGGGTACAAACGGAATAAAAATGTTATAATTCATTCCATTCCGTTGCATACTATCACAAAGTATCCAAACAATGCAATAAAATATTTGTTCTGTTCCATTCCATTCCGTTCCGCTCCGTTAGTTTTGAGTTATCCAAATAGAGCCTTAAGGAACTAGACCTTGAAGATAATTGAAGAAATTTATCTTTTTATCCAATAGACGATTGAACTCTAATTATTATTCTGCACATTTTAGAACTTCATATCCTGAATTGTAATATGCTTGACATGTTAAAACTGTCATTAGAACTGAACAATCTCTTTGTTACACACTTCAATTTCTTATGAAACACTTTCCCACAGATCAAAGCACTACTTGATTAATCATTTTTAACCTTAGATTTGGTTTCATTTGAAAATGTAATAAATGTAGTATGGTAATATTCATCTCAAAGACACCTTTGCATTTTTAAGTTACAATCTTATTTTATCATGTCTTTTATCTGTTTTTTGTTGGATTATTTATTGTTCACTATTAGATTTTATAGCTAATGATCACTTATTCATATTTATCCATATACCTAATAGAAATTATGTAACTGTGACACTGATATGCTTTAGTTTTTGAGCAAGGCACTCTTAACTTTCATCATTCTATTCAAATCTTTATTGCTTATCAGTTCATTTTCTCTTTACAGATTACAAATGAATTTCAATGGTGTGATTCAATGTCTACTTGAATCAACTACCCGCATCTATAATATATTTGTTCTGTGTCTAGCAAAGTGACTTGAAGATTAATATTTGATTAACATTAATTATATATATAAGACAATTATTAAATTGGATCTGTGACTCATATACAAAAGAAAGGGATGACAGTTTCTCAAGTTCTGTTGATAGATGTCATCCTCAGATTTCTCTAAATGAAATCAATTCAAAGATGCCTTCCTTAATGGCAGGCTTAGCATGATTGTTCCCACCATGCAAATATCACTTGATTATTAATACACATACACATACATTTGCTATATTAGTGGATATACAAGTAATGTTATAAAATGAAGTTATTATGTGCCTATGTTCCATGTTGAAGTCCCACATCGACTCATGCAACAAGTAAAGTAAGCCGGTAAGGTTATAAAATGAAAGGACTTCTTAACTTGCAAGACGACGGATGAAATTTAACTGAATTTAGTTGTATAATGCAGCTTAGATGAGATTGTTAAATCAGAAGAATTTTATCGTTTTCTGATTGAAGAATTTCTTCTGAGCAGTTTTAGGCAACTGCTTAATTAGTTTACTATTTTTAATGTTTATTTATTATATTTGTTGTTCCATCCTGATCAAGGACAACGTTTAATAAGTACGGGTATAGAGATATTTCATATTAATACGACTGTAGTATTATTAATAAAGAATATATCAAAAATAAATCATTTAGGTTTTTTGTCAAAAAATGACAAAAGAATTTACTATTAATTGTATGTATGACATTTCTATTATTTGAATTCAATAAAGTCCCCTCCAGAATTTGTAATCCAAAACAACTCCCAAACTTAATTTTAGCCAATTGGTTTGAATTGAGTACTGCCCTCCCTGTTTTATTTGCAAAGTTGACGATGACAAAGTCATTGATGGAATCTACACTTGCTCAAAGCTAATCATCTTTTAATCTGAATCAAATAAACACTGCACTAAAACGGAAAAATAAAAACACACCGCACAAAGACTGAAAATCAAAACAAACAAAGTCGTGCAAAGTCGACGAAATCATAAAAACAAACAAAATAAGACTTAAAATATGTGAAAATCACTTGTTTAACTAAAAAAGAAAGAAAACAATTATTTTGTTTGTTTGTTTGTATATGTCTCTGTGAACAATGCATTTCTTTGGCCAAAATTGTGCAGTTCATTTTGGGGAGCTTTGATTTCACACAAGTCCTACACTATAAAAGAGATGGTAATTAATATGGTTAAACCACCTTAGCAAAAAAAGCTCGAACATTATTAGACAAATTTAGATGGGATATAGATTGAAAAAGTTTTCCAGTTTGAGATTGAATGACTCATGATTTTCTCTCTATTCTCTCATCTTAATTCTTAACTACTATAATGACACCTTGGTAAACATTGCAATTGTCATCTTTAGAATTCTTCAACACTTGTATGAGTGTCTTAATCATTCAAATTAGTGGCACACTAATGACGTTAGACAATTCACATACCATGTATAAAAACAGGGTGGTGTTAGTTTGGGTTCGTTGTGCCTATGTCACATTGTTGTTAACATCATATAACATTTTCTGTACACATGCATGTCTCATATGTATATGTAAAGTATGAATATGTGGTTAATGTGAATCAAACATTAATCTTGAAGTCACTTAGCTAGACACACAACAGATAGGGTAGATGGAAATGATTAGGAGAAAGTGAATAAACAGTTGATTGAAACTCACATTGATTCACACCATTGAAATTGATTTGTAATCTGTAAAGTGAAAATGAATTGATAAGCAATAAAGATTTGATTAGAGTGATGAAAGTTGAGAGTGCCTTGCTGAAATCACAAGAATATCACTGTGTTGAAGTTGAACTTTTCTTTGTTACCTAATTGTCTCAATTTAGTCATAGATTCAAATTCAATCATTGTGTAATAACTATACAAAATTATCTCAGGCACTTCCATTAAGAAGCATAAGTAATAAAATATTTGTAGAAGAGTAAATTAAAAGGATAAGGATACATTAAGATTATTAGATATGTTAAAGAAGAAAGAGCAAATACTCTACCATGTGAGTCCCAATGTGCTGGGAACAAGTCCCACATGGAGGAACCTAGAAAACAAGTTGGTAGATATTAGATATAAAAGAAGCAGCTAGTGTAGTGCTCAATGTCACACAAACTAAGGCCTATTGCTTAAGATCTGGTAATTATATCCGATTACATATCTACTGCTTTTAGGAGAAAGATAAATTCTCAAGGTGCTGCCTTGGTTAATTTTTTTCTTCCTAAATTTCAGAAAATGTGTTCTGGATATGCCACTTTTACAAGTGTTAAAGTTTTGTTTTGTTGAAACTTGAAACGATAATTTGTGAGACAACAAAATATGTGAAGTTGAGCTTCCTTCATCACAGGATAGATTTATAGGGTAATTTGCAACACTTTCTGATGATAATGATCTCTCATTGGACTATTCAGAAATACAATAACCCAATGAAAATGTTCATCAATAATTAGGACCATATAACTTACTTTAATATAAAAAGGTAAATTTCTCGCAAATGGAATTTATATGGCAATCAAGTGATCCACTAATGGGGAATACAAAATATCATGTGTCCAAGTAATGTAAAAAGTATAGATGATCTTTCTTGATGGCAGACTTAGCATGGTGTGACTATTATAAATGTGGATGAGTTGACTAAAGTACCCCTTACAATTGAAATTATAAAGATTTGAAGTATGTTTTCTTCATATTTCATTTCTTACAAATTTCAGTTTTGAAATAATAACGGTGAATGATGAATCAGCTTTGTTAGTCAGTCATCTGTCAGCTTTCTCCTACATCGGTGGTAGTAGTACAGAGGGGTCATCATTTCAAGGGCTCTCTGCTGAGGGAGAGGTTAAAGAGGTTGAGACTTGCATGGCATCGCTGAAGGATGCTCATAAGGTAGTTCGAAGTGGTAAAGCTGAAGGCTGGGGTCAGCTAGTGCGGTTGCCCGAAAACAAGCACAGGGAAGGTCTGGGATTCTCTGCTAACAAGCCAGAGGGGTTCAACCCCACGGGAGGAACTTTCCACAGTGCCGGATTCATCAACGCACCACCCGAGATTAGTGCAATTGTTGAAGATCAGGCTGAAAAGGTGACACCTGTCTTTGTAACACCAGGCGGAAATTGCTGCAACTAGATCGCTGCTGACATTCCTTCTGTGATACCTTTGTCAAATTAATATGTTTGTCCTGTTTTTGTTTTTTTAAGAAAACTCCTTTCGTCCTGCCCCAGAAGAAAGTGAAATCATGTAGGGCCTATGTCTTTTGCTTCAAGTACTTTCAGCACTAATGAAAAATCGTCGTTTTTGTCGCGGCCTTTACTTTTATTTTGTTTATTTTATTTTGTTGCTTTTTCTGGAAAAATGGTAATACAAAAAACCCAAAAAGAATCTTGTTCTCTTTTCCTTTTAAAAATCAATTTCAAAAGTTTGCATTTACTTATCTTACTAAAATCACTAATAAATCATATGCAGACTGAACATACATGAGCCCATTGAACACGGTAACCCTATATGCTCCCTCCCAACTTTGAGTTCCCTGTATATGAGGCTATGGTGGAGGAGGATAAAGAGATTCCTGATGAGATCAAATGGATGCTTGAACAAGAAAGGAAAGCTATACAAACTCATCAGGAAGAGATAGAAATTATCAACTTGGGTACTGAGGAAGATAAGAAAGAGATCAAGATCGGGGCTTTGTTAGATGCAAAAGTTAAAGAAAGAGTAGTTGAGCTTCTCAGAGAGTATTTTGACATCTTTGCATGGTCGTATAAGAATATGCCAGGATTGGACCCTGATGTGGTAGAACACCGACTGCCTTTGAAGCCCGAATGTCCTCCGGTTAAGCAAAAATTAAGAAGATCTCATCCTGATATGGCCCTCCAGATCAAAGAGGAAGTGCGAAAGCAGATTGATGTAGGTTTGTTAGTCACGTCTGAATACCCTCAGTGGTTGGCTAACATAGTACCCGTTCCGAAGAAGGATGGTAAAGTCAGAATGTGTGTTGATTACCGGGATTTGAACAAAGCTAACCCGAAGGATGATTTCCCTTTACCTCACATTGATGTATTGGTTGACAGTACTGCTAAATGCAAGGTTTTCTCCTTCATGGATGGTTTCTCCGGTTATAACCAGATCAAAATGGCTCCCGAAGACAGAGAGAAGACATCTTTTATCACACCTTGGGGTGCTTTCTGTTACTTAGTGATGCCCTTTGGGTTGATAAATGCTGGTGCCACCTACTAGAGAGGCATGACCAAGATATTCCATGATATGATACACAAAGAGATTGAGGTTTATGTGGATGATATGATTGTCAAGTCAGGCACTGAAGAAGAACATGTTGAGTATTTATTGAAAATGTTTCAACGGTTGAGAAAGTATAAACTCCGTTTGAATCCTAACAAGGGTTACGATTTTGGAGAGCAAAAGTGCGATTTTAAGACCTAAAGACTGCTGGAAGGGCGATTTCATCATCTTTTACTCGGTTCATGTATGTTTTAATTATTTCATTGATTATGCTATTTGTAAACTCGATTATGAGTAGCTAAATCTCTTAGAGATTAGGTCTGAAATGATTCCTTGTAACCCTAATTGAACTATGTTGCTGTGAAACTCTATTTATTGTGAATGACAATCTAGTTTTTATTCAATTCAATTGTTCTTAATGCTTTTTATATCCTAATCAAATATAAACATGAGTTAGTGAGAACGAATGACTACTGACCATAACTTTTGACTTAGACCTAATTGAATTGTTCTAATAAACATGGTTAGTCTAGGAATGGATAATTGTTTATTAGTGATATTAGGTCAACGTGCTTCAAACCTTTAAAGATTATTAGATCACCTAAGGAATTAGGGGCTGTAGTTTGAAAAGAGGGTTCTAACTCAAGGGATTGATTAGAACTATTTTGTTAACTATCGTGGAACTAGAGAATCATTCATAAGAATAGGCGTAGTATACCAATTAGGGGAACATAGATGATTCGAAAGACCTGATCTCGTCTCTCTTCATATTTTCTAACCAAATCTATATTTTCTAACCGAATCTTTATTTTATGTTATTTAATTTTATGCAATCAAATCAAATCTATTGCCTAGGGCAAACAAAATAATTTATACATCCTAATATTTACTTTATTGCTAAATTGAGATTAACACAGTCCTCATGGATACGAACTTATTTTATTACTTCAATAGTTTTTGGTACACTTACCAATTGTCTATCACTATCCATATCTAAATGCACTTGTATCACCATTGCCGCACTCGATGGAACTCGCCACTTGACACCTTGTCGGGAATACTTTCGACACTAGGAGCCGAGTGAACCCTTGTTGAACCTCGGATCTGATACCATTATTGGGTCATGAAGTGGTTCGGGGGATCATCACGTTTTGTTTTTATATATGTGAGTTGGACAACACACTTTTAACCAAAAAACATGAAGACATTAGATTTATAGATCGTCTCACTTATAAAGTGTTCAACATCTATTTTCCATCCAAAGTGAGACATTTTACTCACACTTGATATATCAACACGTCTAAACTGTCCTGCATATATATTATGTATAAAGGCAATTTAGTATTTAAATTAAGAGAAGAAACTTTTTTCTATTTATTACAGATAAGATCCTATAACGGGAGATTCATTGATGATTATGTTAATAATGACAAGTTGAGCTCCATAACTTAAGTTTGTGTACATGTAGAAACTAGTAGAAGATAATTAAGTTCAATTATTAAGAAACTACTATAAGATAATTAAGTTCAATTATTAAGAATATATTTAAAAAGCTAGCGTATAGTATTCATTAATAAATTTTTGTTAGATTTTTTCTAGAACTGATGCAATATCATTAATGATACTATCAAGGGTTAATAGACCTTTACCCCCTGTAATATATGTCATTTCTGGTTTTTTCCCCTGTAAAATTTTTGTTTTGATTTACCCCCCTGTAAAATATTTTTGTTTTGATTTACCCCCCTAATAGGCCAAACAAAAATGAAAATTTCTTGGAAAAATAAAATAAAATTGGTTTTTGTTTGGCCTATTAGGGGGGTAAATCAAAACAAAAATATTTTATAGGGGTAAATCAAAACAAAAATTTTACAGGGGGAAAAACCAAAAATGACTTATATTACAGGGGGGTAAAGACCTATTAACCCTACTATGAAATATTGACGACCAGAAACCATCAATCAATACTTATAGTTTTATTGATGAAACAAACTTAAATTATTTCTTTAATCAAATACGGGAGAATAAAATGAGGAGTATAATCAAAATCATGGTGATGAGTATAAGAGATGGTTACTCTAGCTCAAGAATGAAACAACCATATTCACTTGTCTCATAACAAACTTTATCTCAATGTTACAATGAAAAGTTAAAGTATGTTTAATGTTGGCTACCAATGCCCTAAATTCAAACATGCCATCTTCACCAACACCAACAACATTACATAAAATCTGTGAGTTAGTAACAAAAGTCACACTTTGCATCCCTAACTCGTGAATCCATTCCATAGCTTTTAGCAAAGCCACTGCATCCCCTTCAAGAAGCTGCAATGTTGGTTCCAAATACACTCATTCATGTTCGAATAAATTCTTGCTTGAAACTGATCAACTCAACAATATAAGTGATTTTTTGTCCAAATTTCAACGTTAAAAACTCCACAAAATAAAAGCTGCATTGCTCCCGCTACATTAAAGATTGACTAGGCAGAAGATAGAAATATAAAATGGATTTCCAACTTCTCTTTAAGTTCTAAAGTATTTTATGTGGTATTGTTGTGTATTTAAAATTTTGTATAAATATAATATTAATATTTGTTTGTTTATATGAGATGACATGAGTCTCTTCATGTATATAATAATGTTGTCTCAAATAAGTAGACTAAAATAATAATGTTGTCTCAAAAAAGTAGACTAAAATAATATTATTTTTGTTACCTTTGTCAAAAATGAAAAATTGTTATTATTATTTATGATGGTTTCAAAAAGGATATTACTTTCCCAAAATATTTTTTGTTAGTAAATTTGGTCTTTGCGGTTAAAAGATGCATATGTAGAATCATACAAAGGAACTTAAAATGCAACATGATATATCGATGGATTAGGTTTCCCTGCTGGAGAAAAAGCCCACAGTTTCCAATCTCAGCTGTTCATCTCAGATCAAACGGTTGAGATTGAAACTGTGTGTTTTTAATTAGTTAAAACAATCTTGACCATTCAATTGTGATCATATGGCTATAATTGATTACAGCACCATGCTGTTACAGCAGGGAATCCTGTTCCCAGAGATAGGGATCAAAGGCTTAAGCTTCATGTATAACATTGAAGCAACATTATATTAGTGTAAGTTGATATCTCTCTCTCTCTCTCTCTCCCTCTCCCCCCCCCCCCCCCACCCCCCCCCCCCC
>Ga0228711_1006952_pt1 | contig 16602 bp, 11 predicted proteins | sample MedpolnodulmetaG_2_FD_177996 | JGI IMG/M metagenome (GOLD analysis project Ga0228711, IMG submission 177996) | Root nodule microbial communities from Medicago polymorpha collected in Santa Monica, California, United States - brown nodules | ecosystem: Host-associated > Plants > Roots > Nodule...
GGTAAAACCATTGCAGGATATGATTGAATGTGAGCAGTTCTACATGTTCCCTCTTTTAATTTAAATAAATCTGAACCACTTATTTAATCTATTGGTGTTTTTCTCGTGGTTCACTGGTGAAGGACCTAATTGGACCCTCACCCTAGAATCCACCTGAAAATAAGCCTAGTAGAGAAATTAATCTTAATGTTGTCTTTCAAATGTTCGAAAAAATTAAATTATATCACTGTGCTAAATGTGAGACGAATTTAGTGTCATGTGGCCCACTCATCTTTTTTGGTAGTAAAAAGCGGGGAAAAAACAAAAAGAAGATCCGATAAAATCACAACAATGAACTAAAAAAAATTATGATGAATTATGTAAGGGGCCCTCTTCTCATATTATGCCTAAGACATGTAAAACTCTTGGAACGGCCCTGATAGGAATATTGTATATTACATACAGGGACCATGGTTCAAACCCTGGGCACCTCACTTCTCCACATTTAAAATATGTGAACTCTATCCATTAGATTACTTAACAAAAAAATAAAACAACATTCTTATCATTATCATGTCACACACATATATATGAAAAGTCGTAGATTGAACTCATAATACTTGGTTAAGCGTCGAAATTCTTTACCACAAGATCAATTAATTGTTGGTTATCGTGACATACATTTAGTTAATGTTAGAATGTAATTGAAATGTACTTGTAAGTTTAACTCAGTTGGTAGGAATAATGCATAACATATGGAAAGTTTGAGGTTCACAAACCCCAACCAAAAAAAAAAATGTAATTGTAATTACTAAAACCATTTAATTAAAAGAAATAAAAAAGATATTGCTTATTATGATCCCCTAAAAAAAATGTTGCCTATGATACCTTGTATTGTATTGTAAAAATAAAAACTACGTCTTGTACACCAAAAAGTAAAAATAAAAACTACTGCATGCATCTAGTCTTGAAAGTAGAAACTTTTTATCGCATTCATCTGTCCATTGAGTGAAAGTTAAAGCTGTGGGTCCACTTTGATCACCAATAAGTGATGATCAGTATGTCCATATCTTGACACGTCATGAGGAAGTTTTGTCGCGACATGGTCATTATTAGGCTTTACAAAGAAGGAAATTTTGATCTCTTGAATCCTCTTTGGTGCATCGTGAGACGTGGCGACAGCAAATTTCCTCATATGCAAAGGAGATAAGATAAAGTGTTTAACGATGACAATGTCAATTGGACACACTGTGGCAGAGACGTCTCAGTTTAAATGTTCAAAGATATGGTTTATAAATTAGCCCCGGAATAGGAGATTCAATGTAATAGTAACAGTTAATTAAAAAATAACAATGATCAGAGTCCAATTCAACACATTTGGTTGCAGTGAAATAGTACTATCCTATATGAACTTAATTATGCATTCTTTGAGATCATTACTATTACTATAGGCCTATAGCCTATAGCCTACAGGATATATTATTGCGTGATATCAGCAAGGAAAGATAGTGTATAAAAAAGGATAATGATGAGATTTGATTTTTTTGTCAGGATTTGAACTACAAACTTTACATATATTAGTATTGTCCATACAAACTAAGTTAAGATCACAGAGATAAATAATTTAATTATATTTGAACACTTCAACTTTCTTAACACTGATTTAATTTCTTATTTTCTTTCTGATTCTCTATTTCTATCATATCATTAACATATCAAGTCTACTGCCTTAATCTTTCTATTATTCTCTCTAGGTGTATAATGAATTTGGGTGCCCATATAAAACATTTTCCTTTGCATTATTACCTTCTTTTTGGTGGAATATTATATTGTCTTCGTAGTTAGGTCTCTAAATTTTTTATAATACTATATGTCTTTTCGAGAAGTGTTAAAAACACTCTTTTTAACACTCACTTCGATATTCATTTTTAAAGTTTTCACACACATGCACACACATTATTCTTTATTCTTTTTAAACAAAAAATCTAATGTTTGATAAATCTGTTCCAAAAAAACAAGTTTACTATACACTTGCATAAACAAAAATAATCAAGATGAAGGTTAGCAACACACATTCTAACACACACTTTTCAACACACTCTCTTTGATTGATTAAAATTTACATGGGTCCCAACAAATTATGTGGGTCCCGTATAATTTTAATGGGTTCCATGTGAATTCTAACCAATCAAAGAGAGTGTATTGAAAAATATGTGTTGCATTTCTCAGCAATCAATCGTTAAGAAATGGCCATTCATGACCACAATGCGTGAAAATTTTGATGCATGCGAATGAGGTGCTCAAAGTACGATATAATTAATCAAGAAAATAAAATCGGTGGCCAAGTTAAGCTCATAATGGCTCACCATGCAAATGAAATTGTTGGTTTGTTGGAAAATGAATTAATTGACTGATCCATGCTTTTTACAAATAAAAAATGGGGTTTACTATCAAATATCTTTTTTTGAACAATTTACTATCAAATATCTTAAAGACACGTGTTGAAAAGTTGAAGATGAAAATATTACTCCCTCTATTTTTTTATATTTATATTTGTTTTGGATGTTTTACACCTGCTAAGATAACCAATAAATTTACTTACTTTCAAAATTATTATTTCACTTTTTCATATAATAAGATCTTTAACCAAAAAATTGGGCTCAGGTGGTTAATGAGTTTCATAAAAAACGAATTATTGAGGAGAACCTGAATTAATTCTTTGATGCAATAACTCTCGATCAGACTTTACATACTCACATATCCTTGGTCAGAAAAATAATAGTATTTTTAATCATTTATCATCTTTTCATTTATTTCTCTCTGCAATAAATATCTAAGGGTATTATTGACAAATCAATAATCAATATTACATTGAACTTTAAAAATGATAAATAAGCAACAAAAATTTCCTACAAATGCGACAAATAAAAAGAAATAGAGGGAATGCTATTAAGTTTGAAATTGTTGCAATTAGAGAATGCAAACACTCAAATTTGTATTTCAAAATATTTCTATGGTTGCATTGGATAAAGAAGAAGCAATGAAATCTTAAGTTTGGAGGTAGGAGGTTTGCAGCGAAAATGGTGGAGGATGTGTTGAATGGTGTCAAGAACAACTCTGAAGAGCATTTTAGAGGTAGAGTTGAGGAGAAACCATCTTTAATGAATTTAAACTTTAAACAAAATAGGAACAAGGATAATGAGGTCTTAAAAATGCACATGCGTAATGAGGTAATTTCCTTCGAATTCTTAAAAGAATTTTGGGAGGATATTAAAGTGGATGTCCTCAAATTCATAACTAAATTTCACATCAATGGTTGCATTGTTAGATGGGTCAACAGCTCATTCATCGTATAGATACCTAATTGGATGTATAAAAGTCATGGAAAAATTGTTATCTATGATGAACGTTGGAGGAAATGGAGGTCATAATACATGAGCTCAGCATCAATATCAGTCTTAGATAATGGTAGTCTACCAAAAGAGTTTAGAATCGAGATGGGGTTATAACAAAGTTGTCCGAAGTCCCCTTCATATTTGGATTAGAAGTTTTTTTAATGATAAATGTTAGTATGTTAATTGTTATGTTTGTATTTTTTCTCTTGTCAAGATTCGAACCCTGAACTTTTGACTTTGTAACTCATTTAATCTCTTAGTTCAACAAAATGTGCTATCATCATAGAAAATTCGACATAACCCTGTGGATGGTCGTTTCGTTATGTTATGATCCATTCTTTCTATATTAACAATGTTTCTTCAAAGTTGTGACGAGTATTATTTTAAGAAAAATTGTTGGGGAGGGGGAGCAAAGAGGCAAGGAGATAAAACCAGGTGAAAAGGGACATTTTATTAAGGAAATTATTGTGAAAAATTTATCTTAAAAATTATAGATTTATTTCTTAAACATTTTATTACTGTTTCTTCAATGTAAAAGTTCTACTTAATTTTTAACATGTACTTTTAAGACACATGTTAGCATCACTCTTGATTTAATATCTTCCGCTTTGTATTTATTTATTGTAATGGTGAATGTATTAATATTTAACAAATGTACTTAAATAAAATAATTTGTCTTCCTCTCTTTTATTTATACATTTTTCTTAATTGGTGTAAAATGGTCAAATGAATTACCCATTGGAGGCAAAGTGAGTTTTTTTTCATTGAAAGGACTAACTAGTATTCTTAAAGCAATGGTTGTTATTACAAAACTTTCGGACTTTTGTGTTAACCATTCGAATCTTGGCAAAAAGATGTTGTGATAATTTGTAGTTTGATGTGGAGGTAAGTAAAGTTTGAACAATAATTGTTTTATCCAGTAATTGAATTTAGATTCTTCTAAATAATTCGTCATTTGGTAAAGCTCATTAATCACTTGAGACAAATTATTTGGTTTTTTAGAAAAGGGTGTTGTAATTAATTACATATTATGCTCCTCCGTTTTAAAGCACATGTTTTTTAATATCATTACATAGATTTAAAAATATATTAAAATTGTCAAAAGAAATGGCAGTTTTCCTAAACAAACTTTATTTATTGATCTTACCCGGTTAGAACAACAACGTCCGGTGGGGAATTGTCGAAGACAATTACATGCATAGTAGGATGCATGATTAAACTTTAAACATTTGAAAGAAATGCTAACTATTTAAGGGACTTAATTTCTGTTAATATACAAACAAATGACAAGAAATTCAATGCCTTTTCTATTAAAAAAAATAGTTTTCTACATTTAGCAGAGAACTCTAAATGCATATTGATTTGTAAATTTTTATATAAAAAAATTGTAATGGTCTGATGGGTGTGTATGTAACTGATTAGGTTCAAATTTTACGTTTTACAATTTTATGTTTTATTTTAAATTGGACTAAAACTAAAATTATAAAAAAGTTACCACAAAATAGATGTCAGTATATCAAAACTCTAAAAAATTTCTTTGTTTGGTTCTTGTTTTTTGAGAGGTTCTTTGTATGCTTATTGTTCACATTTTATATTATTTTACACACACATATATTATATTGGTATTGACTTGGGGCCTTTGAAGTTTATTCATCCTCAAAGTCTTAGGTTCGAATCTCCCTAGTGTCAGTTTGAATGGAGTAGTTTAGCTTCTTCTAGGACTTTCTTTGTTTCAGGTTCAATTCTCCCCAATGTCAATTTGGATGGGGTAGTTTAGCTTCTTAAAAGGTTCGATTCTCCCTAATGTCAATTTCGATGGGGTAATTTAGCTTCTTAAAAGAAAATTGCATTAATACTGACATGTTATTGTTTTTTAATTATTATAATATGTATAATGGATATCTTACTTACTAAAGCTTGTCTGGTCAAGGTAACCCTAACCCTAAATTTAACCTAGCAATTTCCCTCCATTCTAACACATTTAATTCCAGGTTTGACCTCCTCACCCTTTTAACACGCAATAAATTCATTTCATTTCAAATAGTTTGGCAATTTCTCAGGTTTGACCGTGTTGTTGTTTGACAATTCATTTCATTTCATTCATTAAATAATTTCAGGCAATTCATTTCAAATTTAAGAGGATTTCCTAATCAGCCGATTTGAATTTATTCTATTGCATTTAATTCACGACAATCATTTCAAATTTGAGAGCATATCCTAATCAGCCGATCTAAATTTATTCCTAACTTTTTCCCTCCCATTCCAACGCAGTTAATTCACGTCTTTGACTTCCTCATCCCTTTAACACGCAATAAATTCATTTCATTTCAAATTGGTTGTCATTAAATAAAAATCTGTTTCAAGTCAAATTGGGATGGCATCATATTTTAGGTACTTCATATATTTTGCACGTTACATATCTGTATGGTATAATTGTAGAATATTTTTCAATCAATTATATATTAATTGTCGTTAATAACACACAGTTGCAAATTTCCTTCTGGAAAAAAAAACACGGTTGCAAATTAAAATAATATGTTTCAAGTCAAATTGGGATGACATCATATTTAAGGTTGCAAATTAAAATTAGTCTATATTATCATTATCGTGATTGTTTAATTGATTCAGCCTAATTTATTCTTCCATTATTCTAACTTTGATTCAGGAAATGGAGGGTCGTGGTATTGAAACTTTGTTGTCCTATCAATGCTTGACAGGTGATACAATTATTTTTTCTCACAATTATGACGTCTGTTTTCAATATTGTTTCCTATTTTTTAAAGCTTTATGATGTTGCAGGTCCTTTGCTCAAAAATCCTGCTTCATCCTTTGAAAGTGTTGTCAACAAGTATCGTGTGAAGTTTAGGACGTACATAATCGAGTATGATGTTGAAGAGGTGAAGATGATTTTGTCTGACATGTTTCATTTTTTTGTTTAATGTTGTTATCTGTAATGGTTCGAATCGTTTTTGTTGTTGAATCAGGGAGTTGTTATGCTACCTAACATGTTCACGAACGACTTTGGGGACCAAGTTCAACGATTTGAGACTTTGATTGATGCAAAGAGCAATCAGTTCGAGGTGATGGTGGAAAGAATTGATGGGCCTGTGTTTTTCTCCAAGGGATGGAAATCCTTGCGTGATTTTTATGGTATCAGCTGGGGTGCCTGGGTTTCTCTCATATTTGTGGATCAAATGAAGTTCGTGATTGAGTTGAAGCATAGGTTTGGCAAAGTGATTAAGCCTCCCGTATTTGATCCTCCTATGCATTTTATGATTGACAAAACAAATGTCGAGACAACTTTTGATCCTAATCTCCCCCCTTTTTATCCTTTGACTTCTTATCATCACGATGTCAACAACTTTCAGATAGAGTTTGTGAAGAAGTTAACAGAATTTGATGTAGCCAAGGGTTTTTTGGTATGGAAAATGTTTGTTGTGAGCATATTTATATTTACAAGTGCCTGTCTTTTTTGGCTAGGTTGTTGACATGTTAATTTATTTTCCGTGTTAGGTGCTGATTTATGAAGGAGAAGTTGCGAAGATGATGGATATCAGAACTACTTCTATCAAGTTGGTGGATGATTGCGGAAATGGTTGGGATTGCGTGTTGATTTTTGGATCTACTCCATACCAACACACCATGATTCGTGGGCAATGGATACGTTTTGTGGATGCTCGTAGGCTTCATAAAGGGGTTTAGATCAGACTTGGTGTGCCAATGGCTAGAGAGAATGATACAATCTATTTAACTGTCATTGCTGGTTAGGATTGGAGATTGCGGATGGTTTATTGTTGATGGAATTTGCCACTTTATTTTAATGTTTTCCCTTTTTGTATCGTATTGTACCCGCATCTGTATCTGTATCGGGGCTTCATGGGTGTGAAGTCATCATTTATGGACAACAAAAGGGAATGTTTAATTGTCATAAAAGCTATTAACTTGTGTTTTTTTTTTTAAGAAAGCTAGTATTAACTCTTTTTTTGTTTACAAAGGCTAAAACTAGTATTAACTTGTGTTGTCTCCAAATTTATTATCATCCGTGCTTAATTATTATAAGATCATTTAGAGAACAAAAATTATACTCAAATACTCCATCGAGTCTTATTTATAAGAAACAATATACTTTTTTGATTCATTGAATAATTGATGTATTCAAGCTATTTCTAAACTAGATACATCAATTAGTTAATGAATCTAAAAAGTCAATTTTTTCTTATAAATAGGACCGGAAGAAGTACATATAAGTTTTATAATCTTCGAATAGGTTTTACGTTATTTCATTTGAATGAAACTACTAACAAAATAGACATTAAAAATGTGTTTGTAATTTCTATGTTTATAGGAATTATAGTAACAATTTCTACTACATTCAAATACTAAAATTGAATTATGAAGAAAAAGTTCAGTCACTTGATTGGGTAAAGAGAGCCAAAGTTAACTAGGGAGAATGGAGTTCAGCGAAAATGATTAAACTTCCACGATGTAACAAATTATTGTTTGAAACTCCAACGTAAATATATAATTATATTTGGAAAATGCTAAATTGCGTCCTTAAAACATACAAGTTAAAAAGGTAGATAGAAGTATTTTCTAAGAACTTGTGTATTCCACGTTGTAAAAGTTTAATAATTTATATTTTCAAAACAATTATTATTATTTTTTACGGTTCTTTAACTTGTGCCCTTAAAAACATATGAGAGTGAGACTAATCATAAGCCCAATCATCTCCATTAAATCAGGAATTAAGTTAATTTGGTATTGCAGAAGCATAATGAATTAAGTTTTTTTTTTTTAATGTTAGAATGAATTAAGTTAGCATTTAATTAACGTAAATGCACACGCTTAATGTGCAAGACTTGTTTTTGTAAAAATTTGATTTTTATTTCCTTTTAGTTTCTTATATGCTGTCCATATTAAAAAAAATTAGCTGGCAGTTTTTTTTACATCAATGCACATTTATATCTTTGTTTTTGTTTTTTTTTGTTAAGTAGCACATTTATATCTTTGATACTCGCTCTCCATTCGCCACCAAAAAATCACAAACACCATAAAAAATACGCTGTCCATTTTTCTCAACAATTGTGCTCTCAAAATTTGATTTGCATTTCCCTTTTCTTCTATTGTAGCATAACATTGGTTTTCACTGCATCTGTTGTTCGTATGCAATTATCAATGGCACTCACTAAAAAAAAGGTCAGCAATTATATACCTCATGACATTTCTTTTGACATTCTATCAAAATTGCCCATGAAATCTCTCAAGAGATTTACATGTGTATGTAAATTTTGGGCTAATTTATTTGAAAAACCTCAATTTATTTATGAGCATGTTCAGAACAATTTATTACTACCTAAATATGATGAATATCATAATTCACGTCTCCTCCTAAAGAAGACTCCTGCTTTTTCCGAGGACTATGATGATGATAATTATATATTTTTGCTTTCTGGTGAGATGTTTGAGAATAGCGTCAAGTTAGACTGGTCACCTCCATTTGAAGAGAACCGCAAAGATCTTTTTATCGTTGGTTCTGTTGTTAATGGCATACTTTGTCTCTATCAAGGCAATGGAAATGGCAACACAAGTTGGATTGTGCAAAAAATAGTATTGTGGAATCCATATACCGGGGATTTCAAAGTCATTCATGTAATGCCCTATTTACTTATTTGATTATTTTGGTTAAGTTTAGAGTCTTTTATATGACTTATATGATTTATGTTAATAAGTGACATGTTGTTGTGTATTAATATTTTATTAAGTGATTTTATTTTATTATTTAGTAGGATGTGTTGGAAATTAAAATAATTAGACTTGAGAGGGGCTGAATTAGAATTAATTAGAAATAAGTGGTGTTAATTAGAAAAATATGTTGAGATAAAAAGAAAACTAAGAGCCAGACAAAAATTAGGTTTTTTTTACAAAGTCTTTGGGAGAGAAGAGGAGAACCAAGAGAAGAGGAGAATTAAGAGAAGGGAGAACTTGTAGAATCTTGCAATCACTTAATCTAAGGTAAGGGTGAGACTAACAATTTCTAATCTTAGGTTATCTAATTCTGAAACTGAATTTAACATGTAGTTGTTGTTGTTTTTGAATTTGAGAATTAGGTCATGGGGTAGAATTTGGTTGTTAATAGTGTAGAAAATCCATAGAATTGGTGTATTATTGATGTTCAGGTCGTAGAATCATCACATGTTGAGTTTCCTATCAAATTTGGGATTGGGGTGGATGAAAATTGGGTTTTTGGGGTGAAAAATCGTTCTTCTCGACAGAAGTCTGTCATAACTCGCCACGGCGAGCTACAACGTGACAGAGAGCAGTGTTTGCTCGCCATCTGCTTGCCACGGCGAACTATAGTGTGACAGAGAGCAGTGTTTGCTCGCCACGACGAGTAAGCTAGCTCGCCACTGCGAGTAAGTCCGCCCGCGATGCGAGTTGTTCAGTAGCAATGCACCTTTTTCATGTTCTTGCGTCGTTTCCACGTGTTTCTGTTTTGGACTAGCCTTCGGTGTGTACTTGAAAGTCCTAGGTAATATTGTCAGTTTTCAAATGGTTTTGTTTATCATGAATAATCTGATTTATGAATTGTTATATGAATGTACACATTGATGAATTATTATAGGAATGCTTATGTTAATTAATATGATGTTATATAATGTCGCTCATGGATGATGAATATTATGGAGTTATATTGTGGAGTCGTTGTTGTTGTTGTTGTTGTCGTCGTCGTTATCGTTGATGTCGTCAAAGTCGTTGATGTTGTACGTTGTTGTTGACTAAGTTGTTGAGTCCATGCATACTCATAAAAAGTTGGGGGCTCATGCCCTGATGAATGTCTAATCATTCATACCACGTTGATTTGAGAGCCTATGCTCTACACGTTGATTTAAAGAGCTAATGCTCTACACGTTGATTTGAGAGCCTATGCTCTACATGTTGAATTGAGAGCCTATGCTCTAACACGTTGATTGGTACCACATGCATACTGCATAGTCAAGTTGTTGTTGTGTCATTGCATTGTCGCGTAGTCGTCGTCGAGTTGTTGAGTTGTTGTCATTGATTTATTGCCAAGTAGAAATAATTGAAGCATATGTGAAGTATTATTGTTGTTTAGTTGTTGTTGTTTATGTTGTTAAATTCCATTGATGAATTATATGCTTATTATTATTGAATGTGAATCTCACCCCTTCTGTTTGAATGTTGCCTCTACGTGGGTAACGTGCAGATAACTAGGATTAGCCGCTGATGTGAGTTGACTCTCTCGTGTGTCGTCTTAGGGTCGCTCTGATATGTAACGGGATGGGGATATTGCTTTTGTTTTCCACTGTTGCGTATTAATTATGAACCATGTTGTCAAACTTTTTGAATTAAGATTTTCACTAAAGTTATTTATGTTGAGGCCGTAGTGCCAAAGTTGTTGAATAAAGAATTACTTTTCCACTGCGATGTAACTGAATTTTGACAAGGTTGTTTTAATAAATAGTAACTTTATTCTATTTATACTTCAATGTAGTGTGGCATTCCGTTTTACGTTGAATACTCTGATTTATATGTATTATTTACATTGTTAGGAAAACGGGGTGTTACAATTCCTAGTGGCTCTTTTGAACATACAGTTCTCAAAGCCTTTCCTCCTGGCTTAGTTTTTGAAGATCTCCCTCTTATACCCACTTTTGTTAACATTCATGGTTTTTGTTATGACCCTGTGATAGATGACAACAAGCTGATTCGATATTTTTGCATATGTAACGATGTTATGAAGCATGGTCCAAATGATCAGATTTTATGGCAAGTTTATAGCCTAAAAAGTAATTATTGGAGGGATCTTCAAGTTGAAATGCCAAATCATGTACGGCGTCAAGGGTGGCAAGACACCGGTTATGCAGTATAATTTCATGGAATGTGTCATTGGTGGAGCTTCGAAGATTATTTTGGGGTACATGTATTGGTATCATTTAACTTGAGTGACGAGGATTTCGTTAAAACACCCTTCCCCTTGAGCCAAAATTATGATAAATTTTATAAACACTTGGTGGTGTTGAAAGAATCCATTGCTATGATCGAATATGGAGATCCTCTTTGTTTCTTCATATCAATTTTAGGTGAATTTGATGTGGCAGACTCATGGACGAGGCTTTTTAGCATTGGACCCCTACTAGAAGTTGTGGAACCTATTGGAGTTGCGAAGAATGGGGATATATTTTACTTAAATATAAACGAAGAAGTGGAAAGGTTTAATTTGAGTACCAATATGATTGAAAAGGTTGGTGTTAAATGAAGGCATGAATGTTGTCAAATGGTTATTTATAATGAAAGTCTTCTTTCAATCGGAAGAATACATAGTTAATTGTTTTCCTATGCGTAAAGCTTTATCTAAGAGGTTGAAGATTGTGGTTATTAAGAACTACTACATAGATGAGTGTTTTGATTTATTTATTTTTATAATAAATGGATTGTAAACTTCCCAAGACATATTTTGTTAAATGTCCATCGTTTTATCAAGTAATTGTCTCATGTTTGAGAAACTTTATAGATGATTTTAAAAGTGAAAAATCACTGCTTGAACTTAATTGGAGTATACTTTTTTTTTTAAAATGAAGCATATACTCCATACCATGTTTTTGTTCAAAACATTTGTTAAGCCTAACTCTTTTGTTTGTGTTAAATGAATTAGTTATAGCTGTCAAACATGTAAATAGTTTCTTGAAGTCCTTTTCCTTTGATAGTACCTTAGAACGGAGCAACCAATACAGGTAAAATGAATCAACTGACAAGATTATAAAGTTGCCTTGTTTTTTTAAGTTGTTGGATAATTATTACACAGTCTAGATTACAACATTTTCAAACCATTTTCAAAGTAGCTCTGAGTTCATCATACAGTTCATAGTGAACACAATGCCTCCCTCAACACTAGCGCGAGATAGTGTTGTAGAATGAAATACATAAATTGAAAAGTCAGCTTGAAAGAGCAAGCGAGTCCGAATCTTGTTAGACTAACAACGCAGAGTCTGATCATGCTCAGATTCAGGACTTGAGGATGGATCTTAGTGAAGCTATCTCTGTTATGGAAAAACTAAGAAATGAGGCAAGTGATTCCAAAGAATCTGAATCACAAGCTTTAGAAGTGATTGGCAAAATGCAAATGCAATTGGAAACAGTAGCAAAATTGAAAGTATGAAGAAATAGCATTAAATGTATGTAGTTGAGAGAAATGTGTAGAGCTCTCTCTTGAAGTGAGTAGAATGTTATCTTAGGACGTGTCAAGAACTCTCCCTTAGAGTCTATAAAAAGGAAAGAGCTTATCATTTGTAAATTAAGCCGGTAAAAGCTTCACCTCAAACTCACAAAGTTGTTCTCTATACAACAAGTTTGTGTTACATCGTCGGTCTTTGGACTTGGGTACCATATTTTGTATTTAGAGTGACATTGTATTTGTGAAGTACTGTTTTAGAAAATTATGGTAGCAAAACATATATGATAAGTGATTAAATTTTACTTCTTAAGTTTTTTTTTAACAAAGATATTATTGTTGATAGGCCATTAATAATAGTTATATCGCGTAATTGTATTGAGTACCAATCTCTTGTCATCGTGGTGATTAGTGATACTCATTGTTATAAGATGTACTTTAATGTTTTACATAGTCTCTTTGTTTGGAAAAATGTCTATAAAATTATTGAGAATAATCGTTGAGTCTTTGTATTTTCCTAATCAGACAACTCTATATAGGATGTGGTCTTATTGAGTTAGCCTACTGCACAAAATGATAGCTCCAATTAGAAAAGGGTTGAGGTTTTGCTATTTGAGAATTTCTTTTCCCAGCTTCTTGCGCGTCCTCTGGAATACTCATTTTGTCCTCGTTTGAATTATACAATATCAATCCTGTCAAATCTTATAAAATGTTTTATAATTGATATGAAGGTCTCTGCTGACCACCGTACCTCCTTCACAAAAATCGCAGAAGAGTTTTGGGGATGGTATGAATGGTCAGCAGTGATCATGGTATCATAACTCACTCGCAACGGATAAGTAAGAAATAGAAGAGAAGGAACGAATGATGGGATTTACAATGAAAATTTAGAAGAATGCAAGACTATTTATAGCCACAAAATCATCATAGACTATAACTACAATTACAGGAAACACTTAAAATGACCTAAAATAAATTAAACATACCACAAACCGTCTAAATACTGCTTGTAATGTCAGTGTCCACATTATGAACTGGTTTGAAATACATAATCTGAATTCATTCCCAAATTGGTATGTGTAATATAATCTGAAACTTGTTTAGAGTGTGCTAAAACTAAAACTTGTGCTTTGGAGGGTTTGATATGTTTTAGATTATATAATCTGAATCATATTTTGGAAATTGAAAAAACTCCCATTAAATCAAAACATACAACAACAACATAAATTAAACATAACAATTTGGGATCAGCCAAGATCACGGATCAGGCAAACTAAATTATCCATCTTGTTTATCCATACAAGCCCTGATTTCTTCGTGGGTGCATTTAGTTTGCACCACTAAATAGATTGCCCCAACTTACACCACTAAAATAAACCCTTGTAGCAGCTTTTTCATCACGAGATCTGGTCCGTTAAAATAAATTTAAAATACATCAATGGCTTATATTGAAGTGGTGTAAGTTGGAACAATGTATTTGATGGTCCAAACTAAACTTACCATTGCTTCGTAGGTCATGGGCTAAATCAAACTTTAAATGCCCTCGTATATACATAGTCATATAACTATCACATTCAATTCTTGCACATTTAATTTTCGGGTTTTTGGATATAGTAGTTTTCTGCTTATTTATTTTCTACAAGTCCATAATGAACGTCCAGCAAGTTCAGCACTCCCAGTAGTATTTTCCTTTCGGGTCTATAAGCATATGAGAGATACAGGTTTCTATCTTTACTTTCCAACACAAATATCACAAGCACATGGTTATACAAACAGTAAAAGAAATCGACATATCTTATACAGTGAAAGAAATCTATATATTTTATATTGGCTATTCTACACTTGCTTCTATCATTCCTTTACATGTATTTCAACTGAAATATATATTCACATTTAAAACAAATCAAAGTGAAAGGATCCAATAGAAAAAAATGACAAAATTACGAACATATGAGGGTGAGACTAATCATAAGTCCAATCATCTCCATTAAATCAGGAAAAACAAATTCCTCTTTACTTTTGGTATTGCAGAATGAATTAAGTTAGCATTTAAAATAAAGTAAATGCTAACGCTTAATGTGCAAGATTTTTTTTTTTTATCAATAATGAGCAAGACTAGTTTCTGTAAAAAGACGCTGTCCCCTTTTCTCAACAATTGTGCTCTCAAAATTTGATTTACATTTCCCTTTTCTTCTATTGTAGCATAACATTGGTTTTCACTGCATCTGTTGTTTGTATGCAATTATCAATGGCACTTACTAAAAAAAAGGTTAGCAATTATATCCCTCATGATATTTCTTTTGACATTCTATCCAAATTGCCCATGAAATCTCTCAAGAGATTTACATGTGTATGTAAATTTTGGGCTAATTTATTTGAAAAACCTCAATTTATGAGCATGTTCAGGAACAGTTTATTACTACCTAAATATGATGATTATCATAACTCATGTCTCCTCCTAAAGCAGACTCCTGCTGAGGACCATGATGATGATAATAATATATTTTTGCTTTCTGGTGAGACGTTTGAGAATAGTGTCAAGTTAGACTGGCCACCTCCATTTGAAGAGAACCGCGAAGATCTTTCCATCGTTGGTTCTGTTGTTAATGGCATACTTTGTCTCTGTCAAGGCAATGGAAGAGGCAACACCACTTGGATTAATGTGCAAAAAATAGTATTGTGGAATCCGTATACAGAGGAATTCAAAGTCATTCCTAGTGGCTCTTTTGAACGTACAATTCTCAAAGCCTTCCCTCCTGGCTTTGTTAACATTCATGGTTTTGGTTATGACCTTGTGACAGATGACTATAAGCTGATTCGAGTTAGGAAGAATGGGGATATATTTTACTTAAATGGAATCGAAGAAGTGGAAAGGTTTAATTTGAATACCGACATGATTGAAAAGGTTGGTGTTAAAGGAAGGCATGAATGTTGTCAAATGGTTATCTATAATTAAACCCTTCTTCCGATTGGAGGAATGCAAGGTTAATTGTTTTCGTATGCGTAAAGCTTTATCCAAGAGGTTGAAGATTATGCTTAGTAGGAACTAGTACTAAATAGATGAGTGTTTTGATTTATTTATTTTTATAATAAATGAATTGTAAACTTCCCATGACATATTTTGTTAAATGTCCATCGTTTTATCGAGTAATTGTCTCATGTTTGAGAAACTTTAGATGATTTTAGAAGTGAAAAATCACTGCTTGAACTTAATTAAATTTTATTTTCGAAAATGAAGCATATACTCCATACCATTTTTTTGTTGTATACATTTGTTAAGCTTAACTCTTTCGTTTGTGAAGCATATACTCCATATAAATAGTTTCTTGAAGTCCTTTTCCTTTGATAGTACCTTCAAAGAACTTTAAATTGAGGCCTGTCCAGATTTCCATTTCTCACCCACTTCACTTCATAGATTTATGCCTACTTGACCTAATCAAAATAGCAGGGCTTGAACAATTGCTGGCACCGCTAAACCACTTTTTAATGGACCATTGTTCAATTACTGCATAACAGTGAAATGAAGAATCTTGTTAAATTGAAGTCCTTTTTACTTGGCATACTATCCTTGTCCTTTTTACACTGCAAACAGAAAGTTCGTAGCAGTGGTTTTGGAGATGGTGTGAATGGTCAAAACGTTCCACATCAACTTGTATGTCATATCAGTCTAGATCTGGGATTGTTCAATTTAATTCCCACTTTCTCCTGCTCCATCATCTTGTGCTCTCGAATTGTTATGAGGGTGCAGAAGAGGGATGGCAAACCTTCTCCTTCTTCCAGTTCCATCTTCTTGTGCTGCATACTTAGTGCTGCCTAGTATTTGGTTAATGTAAATGTATTATGAAATCATGTTCCATTAATAAAATATGATGAATTATTAAATTTTCTTGTCAATTTTAAATTATGTCATTTAAATTTTAGGCTTAAATGCACTTTTGGCCCCCTATGTTTACCCTCGTAGCAATTTTGGCCCCCTAACAAAAAAAATGCAATTTTAACCCCCTAATTTTGCCATGTTTAGGGAAATATGCTCTTTTG
>Ga0228711_1006957_pt1 | contig 16594 bp, 9 predicted proteins | sample MedpolnodulmetaG_2_FD_177996 | JGI IMG/M metagenome (GOLD analysis project Ga0228711, IMG submission 177996) | Root nodule microbial communities from Medicago polymorpha collected in Santa Monica, California, United States - brown nodules | ecosystem: Host-associated > Plants > Roots > Nodule...
TAAAATGATAATTGTGACTACAAACAATTTGTAGTAAAGATAAAATACATTAAAAGGCATATCTAACTTTTATAAGATCTTTTAGAAAAACACTTTTATAAGATAAAATTTTAATATAAATTAATATAGATAAGATATTGTCCATTCTTATTATTTAGTTTTTGCATATTAATTTTTATTCATACAAGATGATTTCGTTTACAAACGTCAATTCCTTAATTTGTAATTTGAGGTATTACATTAGGAATATCATCAACAGAAGGTGGGAGAAAACACCAACAATCTTTATTCGTCTGATCACATTCTGGCCATCCAATCTTACACATATCCCGCGGGCAGTCTGCATTATGCTGACAAGGTATTGATATCACGTACATATCTGCATTCACAAACAAAGCATTTGAACCACAAAATCCATGGTATATGTAAAATGTGGAAGATTTGAAATGTAATTTTGTTTGAAGTTAATCATTACTACATGAAGCATAGACAAATTACTCTAATACCACATTATTTATGTACCTGGTGCAGAAATGAGGAAAGCCCATAAAAATATGATTGTGAGAGAAGAAATCCTTGTAATGTCCATCTTTATACAAAGAACATATTATATTCTATTGGTCTATTTATATATAGATATGGTGAGGCTGCACCTTGACCATATTAAATGTCAATAAAGTTTTTTTTAAATTTTTTTAAGGAAAATGTCAATAAAGTTGTTGACCATAAAACAATAAAAGTAAATCATTCACAACCCCAAATCAAAAAGATTTAGGCACATTCACATAAAATGAAAAAACAAAAATAAAAAATAAAATAAATCAATCACATCAATTAATATTATTTAATTTTATTCTCACTTTTTTTTATATATGTTTTATGAGTGTGCGCAAATCATTTTAAGTTAGGGTTGTTCCCATCTAAGACTTTCTCCTTATAAATAAAGTTGTTGACAATAAAACAAGAGCAATTCTTAGTTGGTCACGTGACCAGTGGCGGGGCCACGTATAAGTGAGGGGATGCAGTTGCATCCCCTGGGCTTTGAAATTTTGCAAATGATGACACTGTTATAATGCTATTTGAACCTCCTGATATTTTAAAATTGCACCACCTGACCAAAGATTTTGCAGTATTAAGTAATAACCCAAGTTTCTCTCATCCTGTAAATGATACGGGTCTCACTTTTATGTTAGCACATCAGTTTTTGGCTCAACTAGAGATAACTGACTTGCTTTTCGATATATTCTATTAGGGTTTTCCTATTACATTTGTTTTCTTTTATTTTCTTATTAATAATTGTAATAATTGAATTCCTTCTAAAGTAAAATGAAATGAAGTGGTTGGAAATAAAACACAAATCCTAAAAGCCATTTAAGAAGCTTTAACCACTATTTGGATTGATCTTATTTTGAGCTTAAGAAAAAGAGCTTATGCAAATAAATAAACTTTTATGTTAATTCATAAGATCTTACTAACGAAAATTGTATATTCATAAGTTGGTTTTTCATAAACTACCTTAACGAATTTATAAGTAATACATTAATGCTTATTTATTTGCATAAGCTGCTTTGCATAAACTCTAAAAGAAGTAAATCCAAACGGACCCTAAACTAAGTATGTAGCAGTGTTTAGTTCTTGCAAATATAATATATATTACTTAATATTTTATATTCTTTCATAGCTTAATACTCCCACCATCCTAAATTTTAACAAGAAAAAGTTCACTTTCATTTGGAACCACAACAAAAACGACGTTTACACCGCAAAAAGTGGTTACTCTTGGTTACTTCGCAACTCAGACTCCTCTACCATTTTATCATCTTCTTTAACCTGGACATGGATCTGGAAGTTGAGAATCCCTGAGAAACTCAAGCTGCTGATTTGGCTGGTTTGCCATAACGCTGTCCCGACATTATCCCTGCTCCATCACCGTCATATGGCTCCATCTGCCACATGTTCGCGTTGTGGGGAGGACGATGAAACTATTCTGCACTGCTTAAGAGACTGTAGCTTCTCCAAAAGTATATGGTTTAAACTCGGATTCACGGATCAGATTTTCTTTATTGAGGATAATGCGCACAACTAGATTAGAAACAACGCTTCAGGCAGGCGTGGAGACACATGAATTTAATGTGTCTAAATCATGAAACATGGTCCCTTCATTGACTCAGTTATCATATTCAATCCACGGCTGAAACTATTGAAGCCTCTTTCCAGTCAGTGTCGGCTCCTCATTCTGACATCATGGTTTGCTGGAACAGTAATGATTTCAATTGCATTGTTCTAAATGTGGATGGTAGCTGTTTAGGTGACCCTATTCGAGCTGGTTATAGAGGTGTCGTCCGAAATTCTGATGGCTTTTACCTCTCGGGGTTCTCCGGTTTCATCGTTTCAACAACGAATATTTTATTTGTCGAGCTTACTGCTATTCATCGTCGTCTTCTCCTGGCTGTGCAATTGGGCTTTGAGGAAATGGTTTGCTATTCTGATTCCATGCTATCAATAAAACTCCTCACTGAGCATGCTTCCAGCTTTCATGCTTACGCTGTTTTAATACAAGACATCAAAGACATTTTGCTCACTACAAACTTCTCCATTCATCATTGTCTTAGAGAAGGGAACCAATGTGCTGACTTCATGGCGAAGTTAAGAGCCAATTCAAGTGCAGAATTCACTTCTCATGCAACTCCTCCATCTGACCTGCTCCCTTTGATCAGGAGTGTAACACCCTACTTCTATTAAAGCGATAAAACACGCGAATAATATGAATATTCAAGAAATAGACGCTACGTCTTCACATCCAAAATCAAACAACATGCATATATAAGATTCATCAACAGTCGCAGCGGATATAAGTCATAAATCTCCAAAATATACATGTCATAAGATCAATATACATCACCATATAAAATCACCAAATCCCGACAAATGGGTAAAATCTCAACAACATAAACCACCGTCAAAATAAAAGACCAGACGACATCCTAATCAGAGCCCTAAGCTAAGACTCCAAAAACGGATAGACGAGGTAGCTCCGCTATCCTCAAGCACTCATCAATCAAGCAACAAAACTAATTCTGCACGCCGTCTACCCATTCATACAAATAGGTAGGCGGTCCACCACAGGCCACTGGGGGTTAGCTTCACATCAATCATAATCAACATAAACAAACATAAGCATTCAAGGATTTCATGCATAACACATATACATGCCCACCCCTCCTAGAATACTAACATCACATAATTATTATCCCCTATTCCATACACCTCAAGCTATCACATCACTAACATAGTATAGCAAGCATATTCAATCTCTAATCAAGTCATCGACAAAAGCTCATCATTTATCAACATCAATCAATGAAAGGATTACCCACCTTATTCTTCATTTAACATACTTAACTCAACAAGTACAATTCATCATTTCAAGGTATAAGCAAGAAATTATCATTATTAAAGGAATCATCACACACACACACACACACACACACACACACATATATATATATACACATACATACATACATACATACATATACAAATCTCACCTCATTACTATTACCAAAATAATTATCATTAAATAGATTCACCAAGTGTATAAGCACAAGCAAGTAAGACACGCAATTAGAGCCTAGTTCAAATATTCACAATCATCAGCAAAATCCACCAATGTACATATACACCAATCCACATAATCACAACATTCAACAAATTTCACCAATGCACAAATTCATCAAGTCACATATTCAATTATGACACAGTTCATCAACCAATCAATTCCAAATGTCACAAGTATGTATTCATCAAACACACTATCATCAACAATCATAATTCACATGCAACAATTAAGACTCATGTCAATTATGCTATGCGCCTATTCCCAACACATATATGCATGTGGTACCAATCACCAACAAAGGTCGTCACCTCAAGATGCCAACAGAACATCTTATGTAAGAGTACACCTCCTTTTACAACTCACCTATGTAAAAGTACACCTCCTTTTAGATTTCTCATATGACTCAATATGACTATGATGCATGGACATACAAGCAAAGACTCAATAATGTAAAATCACCTAACATATACATTCACCAACAACAATGTAAAAGTACACCTCCGTTTACATTGATTAGATCACCAACAATTGCATTATCAAGTATTTACGTCCACACAATCAATCAAGTCATAATTCAATTAAGAGTCATCATCATCACTTAATATATATGTGCATTCACTGACAATATCATATTCAATTAACATATACGTATTCACCAGCAATATCACAATCAATCAACATATATGTATTCACCAACATTGACTTTATCATATAATTCAACAACATCATATTATTTCTCACAATACAAGTGAGGAGAAAATACACCACATTATGATAAACATCATATTCAACACTTAGAAATCATTCACATATCTTCATTTAATCATATAAAGCTATTCACGAAAGATTTATAAGGTAATCGGCTTTAAAGAACCATTTTCGACAAAGTTCGTATCATTTTACCGTTTTCCAAGTTATCCAACAAAACAAAACCAAGTTAGATCCAACAAAACATAGGTTAAGTACTCTTAAACACCTTAATTGAACACCTTAACACTCAAGTTTTAAAGTTTGGAAACAAACCATAAGTTTCGGGTTGACTTGGAAATAGTTATGCTAAGTTTCCTTAAAATTTCTCCAAGACCCTTGGAGTGTTTTCATCATAACTCAAAATCTAAAACTCATTTTCAAGTCAAACCAAAGCCACTGGAAAGCTAACACAATTATCTAAAACTTTCATGTTTACACTGAAAGCCAATTCAAAACAGAAATGCGTAAAAAAGACGCAAGAACGCGAAACAAGGGATGTTGTCACTGTGCAGCTCGCCCCGGCGAGCAAATCACTCTCCATGGCGAGTTGGACAACTGTTGTACTCGCCATGGCAACCAAATTACTCGCCATGGCGAGCTATGACAGGTAGCTCTCAAGAAAAGCCCATTTTTCACTCCAAAATCCCAATTTTGACTTCCCAATGCCCAAATTTGATCCCAAAGTTTGTCTAAACGTTTCTAAACATGAAAAGACGCTCAAATCCATATAAAACTTGAACCAAAACATCATTTCAACAAAAATCACCATTTGACTAATTTTTCATGAAAACCTTCAAGAACAACACAAATTCACTTCAAGCTCTATGGTTAAGATTACCAAAACATCTTGTATTATGTTAATTTTAGGTGGGGAAGAAAAAGAGAGGTTGGGTTTCTTACTAGTACAACAAAATGTTGTGTGGTCTTTGTGGATATCCCATAATGTTTGCATCTTTTTGGTGCAAGAGATTTTTGTTTTCAAGTTGGTGGATATGGTTAATTTCACCTGTTGGAAGTGGTTTTTAGGTAAATATTCTAGTCACATATACTCCTTCTATGAGAGAGATCATAAACCCATTCTATGTTAGCATCAATAGTATAGTTGGATGAAATCTCGATGGTTAAATCAACATCACAATCGATTTGAAGCCAATGTAGAGTATTATTGAAAGTAGGTCCAAGAGACCTGCAAAATGCATGTTTCAGGGCTTTTATTTTGCGACATGATCTATAAAAAATGCAGCACAATTTTAAGTGTAGAAAAAGGAAAATAGTAAAAGAGGGTACCTTTAGGGAATTAATAGGTTAAATGTTGGGGGCTTTTGGGGTAGATTCTAGGGTTTTGAAACTCCATTCAAACACTTGAGTGTGAAATCAATGGTAAAAGGGTTTATGATTGTTAGTTAATTTCTTGTTACTTTTTGGTTTCTCGTTGTAAAGAAAACATTGATAGAGAATTGGAGAGATCTCTCTCTTCCAGACGTAGGCAATTTCTGTTGATCTGGGTGAACAAATATATCATGTTTTTCCTTATTCTCCTTTATCTTGCTTTACTGTTTGTGCTTGTTTGGACACTTTGGATTGGTTGATGCTAATTTTTCTCAACAGTATTTAGCTTTGGTCTTGTTTCTTTCCATAGTGGATTCTTTGTTACTCTTTCGTGAAGTATTTTTAAGGATGAACCACGTAAATTCTTGGTATTGGTCTTCTTCTCTTATCTTTATTTTAACTATTGCATTACTATTTTAACCAAGTTTTCTGATTTTGTTTTCGTTTTGTTGTGTTTGTACAATCTTCTGGTTTCTCTTGTTTGATTGGTTTCAGGCCATAATAATCATACTTGAATTTAAACACAAATTTCCTGAATGTTGAACCAATAAACTACCTTATGTACAAGTAACTGATAATCCAGCTAGAGAGAAACAAAGTATTGAGATTTTCTTTTTCCATTTTCATCAATCAATAGTACAAATCAAAATCAAACAATAAATGGATTTTCTTTCTTTGACAATATATATGATTCGACAACTAGGCCAACAGAATAATTATTCTAACATGATTATAGTAAATTAGTTATATAATCTTTGAGAAATAGGAAGAGGAGTGCCATTTAAGAAATGCATGATTAGAGAGAGGGCTCTTGCTGGTTGATAACTTGGTACTTGATGTCCTGCTTCTCTCACTGTGGCAAAAGTTAGACCTCCCTTGTATATTTCAGCATAGCCACCAACCTGTTTCACATGAAATTCCATCAAAAAATGTTTATAAAAAACTTAAATTTGATTATCAACATTATATTTGTCTGAGTGAAACTGGACTCGGATTCCTTAAAGTTTAGAGTTCGAGCTTTATTGATGAAAAAAGTGTAGTTGAAAGGAAAACTCCACTAAAGGTGGTAAGCCATAATCATGAACAAAATTGATGGTTATAGACTTACAGTTAACACTATTAACATTATTACCAAAAAAGAAACTTTAAGTTGGCAGGAAAAAGTTTTTACTCTTTCATAAAACATGATTAAGTAAATCAAGTCAACACTAGGAAATCATAATAAGTTATTGACACCTTTGAAAAAAAGAAAAAAAAACAAACGAAATCGAATTTTAGTTACCGAATTGAATTGTACTGTTTCGTTTTGAACCGAACTGTTTCGAATCGAACTGAATTGTTTTGAACCGAACTAACTGTTTCAGTTCAGTTTCAGAACTGTTAGTAATCGTTTAGTATTTTTTGGTTCAGTTTAGTTCAGCAGTTAAGTTCGGTTTTTTTTTTTGCCCACCCCTAATAATAACAATAATAACTTTTATACCAATCAAAATTATAGACGGAAAAGACAAATTTTCTCTTTAATTCCTTCATCACTATGTTTAGTGACAAAATTAGAGACGAATTTCATTTTCTCTAAATCTTCTTCGCTAATTTAACTTTTTATAGTAACTACTCGAATTGTCTAGGTTTGATTTTTTTTTTTAAATGATAAATGTTCGTATGATTAACATTTTGTTGGTGTGGAAATAGAAATTTTGTTTAAAATATAATGCTTATGAAACAAGGAAAACAAACATTTGATATTTAGTAAGAAAAACAAACATTGACATATTATTATTACAAGTACCTCTCCCTCTATGAACCAAGGATACCAAGTTGTCTCAATGGGAAGCTTCATCTTTTTAAGGGAATATTTTGTTGCAGTAACAGGCACCCTTCCATCTATATCACCACTGTATCATATACAATAGATAAAAAAAAAAAATCATCAAAACAAACTTCATAAACATCTTTTACTCTTAATTACTAAGAATGATGAGTCAATAAAGTAAGAACAAATATTATCAAAAAGACAAAGAGGATATGATAATTACTAGTCCCTACAGTCATAAGTAAAGAGAAGATGTTTTACCTAAAAATCCAAACCCTTAATCCATTATTTAGGAGCTCATGTAAAAGGGGAATGATTGTTGTAGGACTATCCCCCCAGTTTGAAATGATAGTACTGCAGGCTTCCCAGTCATGCTCGAGCTTGGTGACATTGGCATGGAGGGCCTCCTGAACATCACCCCGGTTCAAATATGCGTCTACATAATCGTCACTGCATGGATCAAGAACATCCTGCGTACAATAATGATTGAATTCTTACTAATTTGAGTAGAGTCGGTTCAAACATTTAATTTTTCCATTTATTTGCTTTGAACTAATTAAGATCTTGTTCGGGGCGATCCAACCTATAAGTTAAGGCCATAGTAAAAGACGTGTGTGATTGTAACGTCTTGATGTGACTTTAACAATGTGAAAGATTTAAGTAGAAAGAGCTTGATTACAATAGAAGCAATCCTATAACCATTAGGGTTTGTTTTGTGAGTTTTTACGATGATGATGTGTTTTATTTGTAAAGAAAGGTAACAATTGTACTTTCGTATCTTAAGGAAATCAAGACGAGTCAAAGTTTGTCAGACCAATAGAAAAAACACTCTTGATGCATTCAGGATGCATCTTGACATGATGATATATTCATCATATTCCCCATACAATATATAAAACTAGGGCCTCATTAGCTCGACCCTTGGACCGACCCTAATTGCTTTAAGAAAAATAAAATTTCATGCCACTTGAAAGGAAATTTGAATCTCACCGAGATCTTCTTGGGACGGTTAGTGAGGTTGTGATTAGCGCAGACTGGAGCATAGATGTTGTATATATCAAGATTCAACGTGTTCTTATCAACTTCACTAGCTGCTTCACTGCACTCAGTAGTTTGATTGGAAGTAGATGAGAAATTACAAAATTTGTTGATATTATATGCTGTTTGGTCTGATATGATTGCATGAGTAGCAAGAAAATCGTACATTCCTTGCTCATCTGTGTCATCATTGATCACTGCATTCCCAATCTGTGCATATAATATAACAAAATGTAAACATATTCATCTTTGCTACATTAGATTGTTCCATTCACATTTTTTTTATCATTGTTATGTTCCATTCATACATTTTATTTGAGTCACTATAACCAATTAGTGTTGAATACTTACTATCTCCACTTTATTCAGTAAAAAATTGAATTTCAGTGCAACTAATATAATCTGAAATCTACTAGAAAACTATAATATAATTATGTGCTTTGGTAACCAATCTGCTGCCTTATTATTATTATTCAACTAACTATTGGAACAATGTATATAAACACAAAAATTTGTTTATGTACAATTCCATTATTACTAAAATTAATTTTATAAATTATTTGTTCAATTCCAATATAATTAAAATTAATTTTATAAATTATTCAAAATCAAATGTTGTCATTGTAATACAAAAACACACTTTTTGAGCCCAAATAAAAAAGAAATAAGAAATCAATTAATAGTACCCAAAAAGAAAAAACATCAACTACTACTCACCAAAACTAAACATCATCAACTACTTACTATGCTACTACAAGTAATGTGTGGAATTGTTCTAGTTGTTACCTTGACATATCTATCTATAATATAATGTATAACCAGTAACAAACCATACTAACTAAGGTCCCACCAATGGACCAAATAGATCACTCATTAGGTTTTTTTCTAGAGGAAATAGACCACTCATTGTTAGCTATTAGTACATGATTAAAAAAATCTCATATTATTGCTATACTAGCACCTAAAAACAAAAAATAACCAATGATGTCACAGACAAAGGAACAGATTTCCATGATTCAAGATTTAATAAACCAAATTAAAAAATAATAAGTCAATAATACATATGTCATGAATCACGTAACAAACTTGGTTTCATCCATATGAGTGGTGGACCAATCCTGGCCCAGATAAATTTGGAAACCCAATCTTATAGTAAATCAAATATTTGTTAAAAAAATGTCTCATAAATCAAATATATGGTTAATTTCTATTGAATTATTTAAAATGAGACAACATTAAGGGAAATAAAAAATAAAAAATATGGGTTGCTAAAGAGTTGCATATATTGTTTTTTTACTATTGAAATAAAATGTGTATGAGTTGCATAAATATGATGTATTATGAAACCATCTATTAGTAGTCTATGAAATCTAAAATGAGTTCCTAAAAAATAACCATCGGAGATGGTCTTAGACGAATGTGTAAATTTTTTAACACTATCAATTATCATTAAACTCATTTCTTATTAACTTTCATAATTTTATTTTTCACCCTATCATGATGTGATTGAGAAATTTGAAAAAGCCTATTAGAAAGGCTATAATTTTCTTAAGATAATGTCCATGATTTATGTTTAAGGACATAATGAACACATGGAATAATAATGATCACTTCATCTACATGCTCTTTTTCCAATTTGATAACAAACAGAAGAAAGGGAAAAAGTAAAAAACACATACCATAATTCCTTTGAAGTTGATAATTGTCCTATTAGCCTTTTTATTATGGTAGAGAATATTGTGTGCAAGTTGAGGGACATAATGACCAGCATAACTTTCTCCAGCAATGTAGAAATCTCTATTCTTATATTCAGGAAATCTCTCTAACCAATTCACTAAAAAAACATAGTTATATGCAGCTGTTCTTCTATCCCCATTGGTGTCATAGTCAGATGATTGATTTGAGTATGAATATCCTACCCCAGCTGGTGACTCAAGGAATAACACATTTGCAGCTTCAAAGTTGAAAATTAAATAAAAAATGAGAAATATGTAAAATTAATGACTAACACTATTGAAGAAAATGAAATAGCGACGAAAGTTTAATAAGAAAAATAAAATAAAATTTATCTTATTTTTATTTTGTACGTATGTGTGAGTTTTCAATAACAATTGTCATTTCATCTATCAATGAAGAAAATACTTTTTTTAATAATGTTTGTTTTAATATTTAAAAGTAATTTTTTTTCATATGCTCTAAGAAAAATAATTGATCAATTTGAGGTGATAATTAATACCATAGTTCCATGAATAGTTATTTTTGTGAAGGGTTTTCCCATCACTGTTCACACGGAAGGGTCCAACTTCTTGCATTGCTCCATAGGCAAGAGATGAGCATCCAGGACCTTTGAAAGAGAAATGAAAAATTAATTAGTAGTTAAATAATATGATGAAAAAGACAATAATATGTAAGTTTATATAATTTCATCTCATTTCCTAAAAAACTATATAATTTCATCTTCATAATTTATGTTAGAGTTTGATGCGAAGAATGTACAAAAAAAGTTTTATATGATCATTCAACCCTTGACTACAATAACATAGTGTCACTTTTCTATATTACTTTATAAAATATTTATATTATAAAAATCACCATGTAAAACTTTTTTATGCTATCAAACATGAGTTAGACTTTCACAATGTATATAACAAATATTCATATCTTAGTTGAAAAAGGGTTCATATTTAATATATAATACTGTTTCGAATAAAATTATCTCAAGTGAAGGACACTCGATCTATGAAAAAATAGCATTCATTAAACTCTATATTATATATTTATGCATTTAGATACAAGTATAGTCAAACTTCTACCAGCTTGATTAACACACACACGACTTTCCTCAAAAAAAAAACACACACATGACTTGAGGCTATGTGGTCTTGCATGTCACCATCATCAGAAAATGGCTATAAATTAATAATAAAGGGTCAAATCCCCACTTGCCTATAAAAGACACATTAATTAAACATCTAATAACATAATAATCTAATACAATCCCAATAAATACTTATACTGGTGACTTATTTATTTCTTTTGTTGTACGTTTGTTCTTGTATACAACATAACATGCACGCCGGGAAATCCTCAAGAAGCGTGAATTATGGGATTTTAACACCTGCCATTCTTCACATTGTTGTGCTTCTCTCATAACCTTGTGGCATAAAATATTAAGTAATGATATTTAAACAACAATGATTTTTAGAAAACTTTTTCCTTTCTTTCTTCTTTTAGGGGAAAAAGCAATCGAGAGACGTACAGAGAGTAAAAACATAACGAAAGTATAAAAGAGTTTTTTAAAAATTGTTAATTTTTTATTGTTCAGATATTATTATTTTAAAATATTATTCCCTACACCATATAATTGAAGGAAAATATTTGATTGGCTACATGTATTTGAGTACACTACTTGAACACAAACACTTAAGAAAAGGTAGAAAGGAAAATGAATTCAACGATATCTATTTTTAAAATAATTATTGATATGTATTTTTGGTGTGTTCAAATGTTTGTGATCAAGTCAACTTCCTCATAGTTGAATGGGTGCCCCAAATCCATATCGACGAACTATTCTTTGGGTAACTACACTATAAAAATATAATTAGAGTGAATAGACAAATTGATCTTCAAAATTATAAACATCAATGAAAGTATTTCATGATTCTTCAATCATTAGAAACTATGATGTGACAAATTAACAAAATATGTAACCCCTCCATATATATTGATCTCACATCAACATCATTACATCATGGACAGATTTGCATATGAAACTTTAGTTTCTTAGAGACTAATTGACCAAAATTTTATAGACAAATTAGTATGTAATGCACTGACATTGATATAAGATAAGATCAATGTATAACATAGGCTTAATTGCATGTTTGATCTCTTATGTTTATTTTAGTTTTCAATTTGGTCCCTTATGTTTTGAAAGTTTCAAGTTGGTTCCTTACGTTTTAAAAGTTTCAAGTTGGTCCAAAACGTTACTCATATTGGAATAAGTTAGTCCATTCCGCGACATGATATTGAGTTTAATAAAACCAAAAAACTAAAATAATGCTTTATAACTGATTTTCTTAATAAGTTAAGTTCCATCGCCCATATTGTCAATCCGAATCTTTAACCGTTATGTGACTAAGGGACTAACTTATTCCAACGGGAGTAACGTTTTGGACCAACTTGAAACTTTTAAAACGTAAGGGACCAACTTGAAACATTTAAAACATAAGGGACCAACTTGAAAACTAAAATAAATATAAGGGATCAAACATGCAATTAAGCCTATAGCATAACATGTCAAATTCGTCATAGTTTACAATTTTGGGGTTTTATTTGCAATTGAAAAAAAAAATGATAGACTATGCTGTTTGAACTGCTTGCAAATTTTGAGTACCAAATTGTCTATTTACTAAATTTCATTATATTATGTACCGACAAAGTAAAATACACAAACTATAATCAAAGAAACTTGTAGATAATTTTGTGGAATTTTATTTTTTTTAAGAAAATTTTGTGGATAATTTAGTAAATATAAAATTATAACAAAACATATGCTAGGGTAAAATATAATTTTGTATACTATTGGTGCATAGTTATTAGTTAATATCTATAATACAAAAATGTCTTCAATCTCTATTTAAGTTATTGGAATACGTATTTGAGAGTTGCTAGTAAAGTTCAAGTTCATTATCATTCCTCGACAAATAATATATATTTTTCTAAGCCCTATGTCGTTACATATCCATATATGTGCATGTAACACTTATCCCATTATAGGAAACTATATGACATATAAGTCATGCAAAGTGATTATAAAAGACAACCACTAGAAGATGAAGGATAATATTATGTTGGTTGAACAACTCTTACCTATAAATACATAATATGAATTATGTAAATTAAAAATAAAAGTAAAGACTAATATATAATTTGGGTAGTTCCGATTTATGTCCCACAATTTTCTGTTTTTACTTTTTTTTTAAAATAAATTTTTAGTATTTAAAAAATATTTTATTTTGGGATAAGTTTGTATAATATATGGACCATCAATATATAATTAAGGGTACAACGCCCTCCAAAAGGCCTAAAACGGCCTTAGGTGCGTCCTCTTAAGGGCGCCGTCTTAAAAGGGTTTTAAAAACATCTAGAACGCTCTAAACCCAACTTAGGACCCAAGTTGCTTGGGACCAAAGTCACGGAACTATAAGCTCACGAAAGACTATAAATACCCCTCTTAAGATCATTCTCGCATCACAAAAACATACCAAACCCTAGTTTCTAATATTGTGTTCATATATAATAATAATAATAACTTTCAAAAAGTAGTATTACTAACTCTGGTAGAATAAGTGAGATAAAGCAGTATTTTGTTGACTAGAAAACCATATAATTCAAAATCGATAACATCCCATAGAATGTGTACTTAACAAGAATTTTAGGACTTCCTCAAAACAAAAAAATTAAACTAAAATTGTGACAAATGATTTATATATGGGATAATTATAAATAGATTCGTTTTTTCTCAAGTTGTTTCTGGCTCGTGATGTGAAACCCCAAAATGAATGTGAGTTCACAACAAGGCAAAGAAACACTTTGTACATGTGCATGTGCCTAGATGCAATTGTGCTGAAACTAACTGATTGAAAGGAATTAAAAAGAATTAATTTCAACGTATTTGAGTGTGCATCACTTAAAATGCATTATCATGAAAATTGCATTTTCTTTTCATTAGAAGCAAAGATTAGACTCATGAAAAGAAGCAAATATTATACTTAGATCTATCAATAATTTAATTTATATGTATAGACAATGCATATATTTTTTGCATTATCAATCAATCATAAACATTATATCATTAACGATTTTTAGTTTGTAATGTAATTTATTATAAACTAACGATGGTTTGTGATTGGTTGATAGTGTAAAACGTTCTACATTGACAATGCATCAAAATTATTCTCAAAGAGAAATGGGGAACAATAAAAAAATAAATGTCTCTAATTATGTCCTAAATTGTTCGGAAGATTAAAACTAGAGATCAAATTTTTGTTGTAACTTTGTTATACAATGATTAAACTTTTTGTGGTAGTGATATTACTAAAATTTAGGATAATTATGATTGAAGTCCTAAATGTCTCAAACACTTGTCACACTTGCAATGATATTCTATATACTATAATATGAAACATTGAACCTAATAATAGATGTTAAGTTTATACCTCCATTGAGCCAAAGAAGAAGAGGCAATGTTTCTTTAGAATGATGAGCTTCCACAAAGTAATAGTAAAAAGCACTTCCTGCTATTTTGTCCACCGTAACATATCCTCCATATTGAGAGAATTTCACATTTGGTTGCCCTGGTAGCTTCTCAATCTTGTCTTTCTCTTTCATACCATCTTGAGAATGAACCATTGCATCAAGGACAATATTCTCATGTATCTTAAAGTGACTTGTATCAATTTGTGAGTTTGTACTGTACTTGGATTTTTGCAATTTGTTAAGTGCTCTACTTTGTTTGCTTCCATGGATTTCAGCCACAAAGAGAGTGACAATGAGAATGGATAGATGAACCAATGAAGAACTTGGTTTGCTCATTGTGTTAATTTGTTATGAAGGACTCAAAAGAAAGAGGGTGAAAAGTGTGGAAGGAATGGGAATGTGAGAAATGAAATTAAGGTGTGGGAGCTTATATATATGCATAAAAAATAGCTATTGTATAGATTACTAAGTAGCAACCAACATTAAGTAATGTATTAAAAAATAAAACCGGACAGGAGATTGAATCAATGAGACATTCAGATCTTGACTCGATTGATTCGATTACAATTTAACTATTAGAAAAATAAATAAAGAGTAATAAAAAGTTCAAAAAATATTTTAAAAATAATAATTGGTTGAACCAACTACGATTCAACCGATTCACCTGTGTTCAATTTGATTCAACCAGACTGCAATACAATAAAGATGAAACCAACCATCAAACAAACCGATTCCCGATTCAACTAGTTGAACCATCCGGTTCAGTTTTAAACATTGATTAAGGGGCGTGATTGGCTGATCAAAATAACAATGTGATAAGAAGTGGACAAATTGAATAATAATATTTTAATTTCTTGACCACCAATCATGTTCTGCCATGTGAGTAGAGTAGAGTTTAGAGATTCATGGTTCCTTAAAACACATGCAAGAGGATAATTAAACTTTTCAGATTTAAATGATAAGGCAGAATTAATTTTCTATTAGGAAACTTCTTCACCAAAAGGAAAATGAAAATCTATTGGGAAAATATCATTTCATATAAAAGCTTTTTTGTATACAGTCCCCTGGAGTAAAGAACATAGTTGGGGGTCCTTAATTGAGGTTGTATCAGCTGCAAGAGGAAAATATTACAGAACAATGTTAGGATTCAACTATACAAAAATGTTTTTATATTCTCAAAATAACGAACCATGCTTCTAGTTATTTAAAGAGAAAGAACTAAAACAATTTCTAGACTCTTAGGGTTCATATGATGATCAGGATATGATATGAAACTGAGTAGATATAGAATAAGATATGGACGGGATAAACACTTATCCTATCATGTGTTTGATGTGCGCATGATAACGAATAAATAATGATTTGATAGGATACATATCATAATTAACGGATAATATTACCTTTCTAATCAATTACATTCTTTAGCAAATTTTCGTATTATACATGTTACAACAACATCACAGAAAAAGAAGAAAAATTGAAATCGATAAAAAAGAAAAGAAAAAGAGGACTATCAAAAATTAGAAATCTATCAAAAAGAATTAGAATTGAAATTGATAAGAAAAACGAAAAAAAAAAATGAAATCGATCAAAATAAAAAGATGAATCAAAAAGGAAGAGAAATCTGTAAAGAAAGATGACAATCAGAAATCGATAAAAGAAGAAGAGGCAAAAATTGAATTCATAAAGAAAAAATAGTGGAATCCATTGAAAGGAAAAAGGAAGAAGAATATATGAGAGAGAGTTGGATTATAGGAAGGAAAAAAAAAAAGAAGAGGGATTCTAGG
>Ga0228711_1006958_pt1 | contig 16593 bp, 17 predicted proteins | sample MedpolnodulmetaG_2_FD_177996 | JGI IMG/M metagenome (GOLD analysis project Ga0228711, IMG submission 177996) | Root nodule microbial communities from Medicago polymorpha collected in Santa Monica, California, United States - brown nodules | ecosystem: Host-associated > Plants > Roots > Nodule...
ACACCTCGCCTGAATGAACTGACAACAATCATCGCCTGCAGACCCCACTAAACAGGGGGCGAGATCATCCCGGAAACCGGGGGCGCAATCATCTCGGAACAAAGGGGCGGCTTCATCGGAATCGGCAGGCCTCGTCAGGCTAGGGGCGATTTCCGCCCCTGCGCTTCTGCTTTGGGAGCGCGAAGAACGATGGGGCCATTCAGCGGGACCGCCTCGAGCACCAGCGTTCCGCCGTCGCCTTCTTCGCAGATGATGATGGCGACGGCGGAACGCTGGTTTTGCTTCAGGCGCTCTGATAATTTCCCGCACGTTAAACGCGAGGGCTAGGCCCTTAGGAGCAGATGCGCGTGGATGCTGTGAATGACGAACCCTTTGCAGGCAAACTAGTTGGCAATGTCGGCGAGCCGATCAGGTTGAAGGAACTCAATGTGGCTGGGGTTTCTGCCGCGCCCGCAAAGGGCGGAGACGGCAAAGATCTGGACCTCAGCAGTGGCAATGCTTAAGAGCGGCCATACCCTGGCCAGCACTCTGACTAGGTGGTGCCTCCGCTGCAATTACGAGCGCGCGCCGCTTCGTCGTCGAAACATCAAGATCGTTAGAGGAAATGCTGCATCTCGTGGTTCAATGCATGTGCAAGTTTTATCGCACCATGCGGATCGTCCACATGTTCTGGATATGGAAGCATCATTTTCAGAGGCGTGAACCTAGGACCGGTCGCCTGGTGTTTGGGTATGACGGAAAACGCGCTGTGACCGACAAAGAGGATGGGTGCAACCGCTTTTCGAGATTCCCCGAAAACATCAGCCCAATCATCGTCGGTGAACGCATCCAGGCTTTTAGCTATCTCGGATATCTGAGATCCCAGCGCTCCCTTTGCTGTATCTTCCAACTGCGGAGTGTTCGGTTCGGGCCATAGATCGTCATGCCGGAGTAGGTTCTTGACGTTTAACATAACAAGGCCACGATCGGCCGCTGAGGCCTGGATCTGGTCCGAGGCCTTGCTGACGTTGTCGAAGACCGTTTGTGGGTGGACGCTGTGAAGCGTTTTGAGTGCAATAGCCCATCTTTTTCCCCTGAAGTCGAACATGACGTCGGGGTTAGTTCCGCTAGCATTCACCGGATGGTCAATGTCCACATTGGTGAATCCCGCGCGGATGGCGAGACATGCAACGTAGAGCTCGATCATTTTGTTCGCAACGTCATCAAGCACCGTCGCAGCGGTGTTCTGGAGCGTCGAACCACTGCTGAGCATAGCAAGATGAGCGCGGAGTTTATCAAAATCGGGAGAGTTCTGGGTTGACATGACTTTGCCAGCGAGATCCACAAACCCCAAAGCCGCTCTCACGACTGGGCGAGGATCACGTGGATACGGGGTCCGTCCCTTCCAGATGTCGATAATCTCGCTGGCGGCAAGCGCATCGTTTTCGGTGTTGCTTTGCTGAAGGATAGGATGACCAATCCCATCCAACAACGAGACGAACTGATCAACCCGCTCACCTGCGGCCAAAAATGTTACATCCGACACACGCGGCTCCTTCGGTTACTGTATTTAAATCGTTGATGAATAGTCGTTCGGACTATGCGATCAAGTGCGGATTTGATGAGTGCTTTTGAATGAATTTTCTTCGTAGATTTTTCTATCGACATCGGAATGATGAAATCAGATTCTGCGGTTACGATGGGACCCCATATATGCTGACGGACTTCGCGCCGGATTGTTATGTAAGGGAAGGAGGGCACGCGATAGGGACGTTCGAGACGATGTCACTCCGTAACAATGGCCGCGTACTTCACATTGATCATTTCGCTCTGACGAGCGCAATGCAAGGCCACGGTAAAGGAGAGGCCGTGCTGCGCGGCTTTGCCCTATTGTTGATGGAACAACGCCCAGGTATTGATCGGATCACCCTCGACTTGGGTCGCGCCCGTGAAGGCAGCGATATCGAAAAGCTGGCGAAGGCACGTGCCGAACTGTTTGCTGCCATTGGAGCACATGATATTCGTGAGAGTCGGCCTAACAATCGTCGCATCTGTGTCAGCGCGGTATGGGGAGAGGAACCGTTGGATCGGAGGTATTTGACCGAATGGCAAAGCCGAACTCCCGTAGAAAACCAAGAAAGTTCCATAACAGAGGGTTACGTTGCAGCCAGTCCTTCGCGTATGAAGTCACAGCACCTTCAATCCCTTAGCGTATCTAAGGCGCGGATCTCCCGTTCGATTCCCATCAACTGCGCCAGAACGTCCAATGACGGAGTCTCAGGTTCCGCTCCCATCAAGAGCATTGTTGGTTCGGCGTCCTTGCGGCGCCTTGATGGGGTAAGCTCATTGGTGGCGGACGAGAAAAAGAGAAACGAAAGAGAAATAGGGGCAGATCGCGCATCAGTCCTTCTGCGGCCGCTCTTCCTCTCCTCCATCACGCGCAGGTACTTGGTCGCGGCTCAGACGGCGACCACGGCCGCTGCCATGTTGGCGATGGCGGCCTGTACCTCGGCGTAGAGCTCGGCCGGGACAGCACCGGCGTCGATTTCGACGACCAGTGCAAAGCGTGCCTTAAGATTATGGGGATTGGGGATGCTCTTCGCTTTCCACCATCCGGTCACGGGATGAACTGCAATCAGGTTGCGGCGTGCAAGGTCAGAGGCAGCACATGTCAGCTGATCGATCTGCAGCGATCCGACATCGCGCCGGTTCGGTCCAAACATCCAGCCATCCGGTTCCTCGATCGGTCCTTCATCTGTTTGCTCGGCAATCTTGCTGATCCGCTTAATAAAGGCGCGCGCCTTTTCGTTCGGCCTGTTCAACTTGAAGCGTAAATTGTGCGACGCATAGCGGTATTTGTTACCACGGGCCGGTTCTGACGGGTTCGGCAACATAAAAGTGCTAAGGCTAATACGCAGCTTGACCTCTGCAGTGCCGAGCCGGCGTAACTCTTGGACCGGCCAAGGAAGCTCGAACAGCTTCAGCTCGTTATGGATGTGCTCGGCATTCTTCGTGGTGCTCTTCTTGTAGGGCTGGATAGTGTCCTCGACGATCAGCGTCAAGGCATTCGACGCGCTGCGCCGTGCCCGTTCCATATCCGGCACTCCATAGCCATAGCGTCTGAAAAGTATCCCGAGATCCGTCTTTGATGGCTGCGCCGGAACATGGGCGAGCATCTGGCTAGTCCATCGAGCGGACGACACGAAAATCGCCCGAACTGTTTCCGGCCAGAGCTCCGGATAATCTGACCAAAGCGCGGTGATGTCGCGTGAGGCAAGCGCTGTTGCCGCACTGGTCTCACCGCAGGTGGTGAAAGCGCGCTGCGGATATTGGTGATCGGTCGTGAGCGGCGCAAGGGCCGGATGTTTCATCGGTGGTGGCGCGCCATGCATAAACCAGTTGCCACCCTCGTACACGACGTCTGGCTTGATCGGCCAGTAGGATTGCCAGCTTGCGGTGCGCGCTGACGGCGCCAGATCGCCCAAGGGAGCAACACAAACGCCGGGCTCCCCCGGCGGCAGCGTGACCTTCTGCGTATACGCGCCGACGGTGATTGCATTCCATGCCTGCGCAGGCGATTCCAACTCATTATCCGGATGATCGGAGACGGCGAGATAATTGCCACCGGTGAAGGCGTTCTGGTCGCTGTTTCCCGCCGAAACTAGAATGAGCCGCGGGCGTTTCTGCAATCCAGAAGCGCCTGACGCGAGTTGATCGATCTCGCTCGACCAAGAGGTCGGCGCCCCGTCATGCGGCGTGTCGTCTTCCGTCGTGCTCGCCAGGCAGAAGGTCCGCCGCCTGGCCACGCTCGCTTCCGCAGCATCGATGCCCTTGCGCGTGACGGTTCCAAGTAAATGATGCGGATTGTGACCGGCATCCGGCATGATCTTCGCTGATTCCAACCGGTGACCGATCGTGATCGGCAAGTTTGTTTGCAAGGCTGTGCTCAGGTCGCCGAAGAGTGCCAGGCCAGCCAGCTGCGTTCCGTGGCCAACGGTATCGTTTACATCCCATGCTGGCTCAGCCGCATGCCTATCGGCTGCCGCCAATGCTGGCTGGATCAGGGGATGCGCCCGGCTGACGCCGCGATCGAGAAGCGTGATAAAATTCGGATCGGCATTGACGGCGAAGGTCGACCGGCCCACCAGATCACCACCAGATCTTCCGGGAATTCCAGTCTATCGGTCCCGACAGCAACGCCATAATCCGCGGCGTTGGATAGGAAGCCGGCCGCGTCCGCCTTGCCGAGCCACACTTCCCAGGCCTGCTTGTCGGGTTCGGTTGGAAACCTGCCGCCAGGACTGCGCCACAAGGCCCGAAGTCCAGCCTCAGAAATCGCACTAATGCTTTGCACCAGGTCGGCGTTCTTCGGAGCCTTGAAGCTTCCGTCCTGGTTGACCGGGAGATCGCCGCCAAAATCCTCGATCTTCTTGCGAAGCTTCTCAATCCCCTTTTCGGTCGCGAACACCGTCGCTTCCGCCGGCGCACCGGGCTGCTTTTCGACCTTGAGAAGCGTCAGCCCGCTTGCGTTCAGGCTCTTGGTGACCATCACCTCATGCGGCCGGCCTTGGATCGCAAGATAGACGCCCGGAAGATTGCTCTCGGCAACATTTGGAAGGTGATCTAGTGCTGTCAGCAGCGCCTGTGCATGCGCCTCACGGTCGTTTACATCACTTGGATGTTTTGACGATCCGCCGGTTTTTGCTGCGAACGGGCGCGCTTTTCCGATTCCGCTCAGTGTGAAGTGGCGTCGATCTCGAGCCATGCTTGTCTGTTCCTATGCCTTGCAGCGAACGCCTTCGCTCCAGCGATGCCACCACGGCTGAAGTCTCGACGGCGCCCGAATCGAGAATGACAGCGCGGCGCGCCGCGTCTTCAGCAGCCGCGATCACGTCGGCCGTCGACAGACCGCCGGCGTAGCCGGCGATCTGACCCCAGTTGATCGCACTGACGTCGAAGCCGTGCAGCGCATCACCTTTTCGATCGCGTCCCCGTTCGGCAAATCGTAGGACAGAACCAGATCGAAGCGGCGCAAAACCGCGCGGTCGAGCAGTTCGGGCAGATTTGTGGTCGCGATGATGATCGACGGACCAGTGTCCTCGTCTGGGAACTGCAGGAACGAATTCAGGACGCGCCTTGCCTCTCCGATATCGTTCTCGTTGCCGCGGCTTGAGGCCAGCGCATCGATCTCGTCGAAGAGGTAGACGCCGCGCGTCGTCTTGATCGCGTCGAAAACCATGCGAAGCTTCTGGGCCGTCTCGCCCATGAACTTCGTGATTAGCCCGTGCAGAAGAACGGTGAAGAGCGGATAGCGAAGTTCGGCAGAGAGAGCCGCGGCCGTCAATGTCTTGCCGGTCCCGGGTGGGCCGGCAAGCAACACCCGCCGCCGTGGCCGCAGGCCGCGCTCTTCGAGCTTTTCGGCATGATGGATTTCAACAACCAGATGCCGGAGCTCATCTTCAATGATCGGTGGCACAATCACATCCGCCATGCGGGTGGTCGGATAGCTAGCACCGAGGAAACCTGACAGCTCGCCGCGCGGTGCGGCAAGCGGCGTCAGGTTGGGTCGCTTTTGCTCAGGCGCGCTGGCGCCGGCCTCGGCCCATTGGCGAAGCTGTTCGGCAAGACGGCTGTGGCCCTTCTGGGATTCGGCGGCAGCCAGCTGCATCGCAAGGTCGTAGAAACGATCCTTGTCGCCTTCAGCATGGCTCCTCACGAGCCCTATGATCTGTTGTGCCGATGCCATGGTCTTAACTCTAAGCGTGTTGCCGGATTTAGGAAGCCCGGAACGACTATATAGGAACTTTCTGAACAGATTTACTTGGATCCTGCCCGACCCGGCTCGCCCGGACCCTACCATCCGGAAGGAGCCACAGGCATAACGCTCTGCCCCGACGGTTGTTCGCAAGCTGATAGCAGCCGGGGTCGGTCGACACCACCCGGTTGAGGGAGAAAGAGAAGAAGCGAAGATGGGTGGGAAGGAACATGATCGCAGGGCGCTCACGTTGGCGCCGCTTGCGCTTAACCGCCGTTTGCGCATTCCGGCCATTCGGTATTGCAGGGCTGAGAGCCCCGCTCGCCTATCATGGCAAGGATGCACGACGTCGGTTGCGCCCCCCACCGCCCGGCGTTTGGGCGTATGTCTTCCAAGGGCTGAAGAGGGAGTATGAGTGGCTTACCCTCGTTCCGCGAACCGTGTGAGCCAAGCTAAATAAAAGTCTTAGTTCAGATATTTGGCAGCTTCCATTGAGAAAACCAACTTGTAGGTCGACGGTTCGATTCCGTTCAAGGCGAGGGATAAGAACCTATGTTCCGGATTTGCGGCATATTGTCGGCTTCCGATCGTCTCAGGGCATTTGGATCATGCTGTCCGCCCTTGACGTCGCGTGACCCTTCGGCGGCCGCTTTCTCTTGTTTGAAACACCAGGCCCCGCAAGCGGGGCCTGGATTATCAATGACAGTGGTAGCTTCCCGTCTTGTGATTGGTGTGGCACCCGTTTTCGTCCGTTCCCCCACTGTGGGCGAAAACGTACGTGGCACTGCCCAAAAGGATAAGCATTGCCCCGGCAAGTTTAGTCAACTTCATGATGTCTCCTCCATTGCTATGCAACCTAAGCACAGCGGAGAGATGGTGTCGATACTAGATTAGAAGTTACAGGACTTCTTGGGTTTGATAGGTTATCGGGGCGTACCCTAGGGGCCGACAAAAGGAGCAGTCACTTCGGCAAACCAAGGTGGACTTCGTGTCGGGGACAACTTTGCTAAGCGAGATCGAAGTCACATATTTCCGCAGCCGCATTGACGATGTCCTGCGGGAAGGGCGAGCGACCGCATGGCAGCGCCAGTTTTTGATGGACATGCGCCAGAGGATCGAGCGCTACGGAACGCGCACGCGACTCAGTGAAAAGCAAATGTCGACGCTGAGGAAGCTGACAAAGCTCCGTGGCCAGGCTGATCTCTCGTTCATCAAACCGATGGCCGCGAACAGAGGATCTCAGAACCATCGGCCGCCGCATTGGCGAAAGGCAGGTCGAAGACGTTGGAGCTATAGAGAAATCAAGTTTTTTGCGTTGCTTCTGCTGATGATCGCGATTTTCGGCGGACAGGCGCTCACGGGGTGGCTACCGAAGAGTGATCTCGGTTCCTTTCAGACCGCAACTCCGCCCCACAATTTCGCTACTCAATTATTCACAGTCACCGACGGCGATACAGTTCGCATGAGTGACGGTACGCGCGTTCGACTTGTTGGATTCAATACGCCAGAAAAATTTGAACCCCAATGTTCGCGCGAGGCAGCACTTGGCGCCCGGGCAAGCGAGCGCCTGAGGGAACTCGTCGCGTCTGGAACGCCGACAGTGACGAGGATTGCCTGCTCCTGCAAACCGGGGACAGAAGGTACGGACAAATGCAATCACGGCCGCCGCTGCGGAACGCTTCGGGTCGATGGTCGCGATGTCGGAGACATCCTGATCTCCGAAGGTCTTGCGGTCCCGTTTGTTTGCGGCGACACCAGCTGCCCGGCCACGCCTCGGCCGTGGTGCGGCTAGCGCACGCGCCTAACAGCCGACGCGGGACCTTCCAGCTCAAATAGCTAGGTGATATGCCTCACAGAGTGGCGTTAGTTCGCAGTTCGCGAGACGTAGGTTCCGTTGACCCAGCCCTGCCGGCCAGACGCATCACGCACGTGCAGCCAACCATTCTCCTGTTCGAGAATGACTAGTGTGAGCCCGGTCGCGAGAACGTCGACCAGGAGGTATTTTGCGGCCGGACCCTCGCGCATGTTCAGGTTCGTGGTCGTAACACCCGTCTCTAGATTTGTCGGGCTGGCATCGTTGTTCGGCGCTGCTTCCTCTCCGGAATCGAAGAGCTTCGGCTCCGCTTGTATCTCCCGGGTTTGCAACGAGGGCAAAGGGACACTTGGAGGCGGTTGCTCGGCTTGGTCGGCCGCGGCAGCTGCAGGCATAGCAAGCGCGACCTGAGCAGCAGACTCGAATGCCGCCTTGAATTCCGCATCTATGTTTCTGAATTGCCGTTCGGCCGGGAGGGCATTGGAAGTGGTTTGGCCTATCTTACCAACGTCGCCGGAACTTGGCTCTGGGGTTCCGGATGGAATCGACTTCTGATTTGCCGTTTCGATCGACGGTCGGGTTGGTTCACGACGGCTGGCCTCGATGGTCGATAAGGCAGGGCGCTTAGGTTTTGCCGACAAATTTGCTAGTACCGTAGCCGAGACGGTCATCCCAACAATAATCCAGAAATTTCGATAGGTGACTGCCATCGATCAGATCGTGCCCATATCAACTTCGAGCTGCTTCAGCCGCTGATAGGCTTCGATCAGTCCTCGAGGGGGCGACTTTACGAGTGCGCGCGCATCGTCTGCCAAGCGGCGAAGCTCATCAGGCGCGCGATGAAGCTCCCTTTCCAATTCGGCGCGCTTCTTTCCGATTTCGGTCTTAATTTGCTGAATTGCCTGCGGATCCGTTGGAATCGCGTTGTTGAAAACGAATTTGCGCTCGATCGAGCGTGCCCACCCCATAACATCTGCAGCAAGCGACGGTCCGAAGCCGGGAACGCTGGTTATCGGGCGCTGCATGACATTCCACGCATCTTCGAAGCCGAAAGATGCCAGCGTCGCCTTACGGCCGGGGCCGATTTTGGGGATTTTTGCGCGCTCGATCAGATGCGATTCCATATGTTTCTGCATCTGGAGTTGCCGCTTCTTTTGCTCAAGCGCCCTCAATTTTGTTTGCTCCTGCGCAGGTAGCTCCGAATGAGCTGTTGCCACGCTGAGGTAGTGATTTCTTCTTTCTTCGAACTTCCCTGGTCCTGCGTGAGTCATCCATGTCTTGCGCTCTGACTCCCAAACGGATTGGGCGCTCGCATGCTCGGCGGCAAATGTTCGCGTTAAATCGAGAGAGCGGAGGGTCAGGAAGCCAGCGCCGGCCATAAGCGCCGCTCCCCAAAAGCCTTGAATGGACGTCATCAGGTAGAAACCGATAAGCAACGCAATAATGCCCGCCACAGCGGTAATCGTCCTTTCGGATCGGGCCTGTTGCCCGGCTACGGACATCGTCACATTCAAGAGCGGCCCGACAACCTTCTCCGGTTCTGGCGGCCTACCAGGTGCTGGGATGCCGCGGATCGCCGTTAGGAGTTGGCCGATATCCATGATCGGGGCGTTCGGCGAATACTGCGCGACGAACAATGAACGACCCATCGATCTTTCGATCGAGCACCAGGGGCAGGAAGAGAGACTACCTGCGTATGAATGGGCCCGATCGGCCGTGCAGGTCTTAAGACCGAATTCGACTGACGTCAGCAGCGTCACCCATTCCGAGGCGAGCGGACGGCCGTTAGTATGTTTCCCAGGCAATCGGAAAGCTTTTTCGAATGCGCCCCCCAGTTCCCTCCCATAGTCGTCAAGTGTAGGAACGTAGGGCGGCGGCTCCATCATGGTTTCCGCGCGGCGCTCGCTGTAGGCGAAGCGGCCTTCTCCAATGGCCTTTCGAATATCCATATCGCCCTTGCCGCGATAGCGCCCCGCGAAGGGATGCCGTCCGAGAAACAGCAACTGGAAAAGTAGGACAGCCAAACCGAAATTATCGTGGTTGGGCATGCGATCCGTTCGGTCGAGCGATGCGCCCTGCAGTTCCGGCGGGGTATACTCCGGAACGCCGACAAGACATCGGTAGAGCTTTGATTGCGAGCGGAATTGAAACGAGTCGCTGTCGATCAGAGTGACGAGCGCCTTCTCGGACACGAGGACGCCGGAATGGTTGATATCGCCGATTACACATCCGGTCGCGTGCACACTTGCGATTGCTCGCGCCAGATTGATGGCGGCTCTAACCAGGAAGGTTGTGTCTGCCGTCGGAAACTCGGTCTTGCGGCTGGCCGGCCCATAAAGATCATGAACGCTTTTGAAGCCGTTCACCTTCTTCATAGTGAAGCCCAGGAACTCGCCGCGTTGGGATTTCAGCGTGTCGATCGGAAATGCAACGAAAGTCGTGCTCATGTGCAGGCGAGCCGAAACCATCGCTTCGACCTTTTCTCGTCGATCGGCTGCCTTGCCGCGAAGATAAACCTTTGCAACGAGGTCGGGTGCCTCGACGATGTGGTGGACAGCTCCCTCTCCACCTTTCGCGACGAGGCCGCCGAGCGTCAACTTTCGACCATCGGACGATACGACCACGGTCATGTTCTGACGCCAAGAATAAGCGATTTGTCGTCGTCGGTGCGGTCGCACACGCTTGGACTATCGAGATAGTCTTTCAACGCCGCCGAGAGACCTCTGTCCGGTCCCTCCACGAGTGAACCTTTCAGCGGCGCTAGCATCCGATTGAAGAATGGCGCATGTGCCGATTGTGTAGCTTGCTCAAGCACAAGACGCTCGATGCCGTCAGAAAACAAAGCGAATTCGTCGATGGCCTCGTTAATGCGCAGGTAGTTGAGCTTGGCTTGGGGATCGTCAGTCACAAATGCTGTTGTCGACGCGTATTCACCATGGTAGGGCCAGGAAGGCACTTCCCATCCGTCCGATCCCGCCTTCTTCCAGACTGCCGCGCCATCGCCGATATGGATCACGATCGACGTTTGTGGGCTGGCGAGTACCGCCACCATTGTTGAGGCGAAGTCCCGGGGCCGAAGCGCCTTGGCGTTCGCCTTGGCGTTTAAGGCCTCCCGGATCTCGTCGAGCCAGTGCCAGACATCCTCTTCGACCAATTCTTCAAGGGGCTTGCTGACCAGAAACTCTCGGCATGCCCGTAAGAACGAAAGACACACGAGCTTGGATCCGACTTCCGCGTGTGACGCACTCCCGGCTCCGTCAGAAACGACCGCCGCTATGATCGGGCCTTCCGGCCGAATGAACAGCTTGGCGCCTGCGAAGTCTTCGCAGCGGGTATCCGTCTTCATATGCGAAGTACCAATGGACCGTGCGCATGCCCATCGCCAACTGCTGGTCATGCAATCGAAGCCCATCCGTCCGGAGTAGCCGGGTTTGCTAGCGGAACAGCGTCCCCTGGATTGGAGTGGGATACTGAGCCGAGTGAGCTTGAAAGCCAGGAAAACAGATCACGAAAGCGCAGTTCCTTCAGCGCCAACGGCTGTCGAACTGAAATCTGTGACAGGATCTCCATGTTGGCGCCCTGCACACCGACCGCAAAGAACGAAAACGCCTTCTCGGCTTCACCCGCCTTCACCGCACTGGCAGCGCCATGCCACGCATCAGTTGGCGCGCCATCCGTGATCAGAAAGACCCAGGGTCGATAGTAAGAAATCCCGTTCTGCTTGTAGGAGTCCTTTCTCTGTCGGAGCATCTCAAGTCCGGTTTCGATAGCGCGGCCCATCGGAGTGTCGCCTTGCGACGAAAGCTCAGGCGGGTTCCAGTGATGGATGCCTTCGAAGTCGTTGGCGACCGAAACCGGCCCAAATGTAACAATGCCCACTTCGACCCTCTTGGCAGCTAGGGAGTCCGCATAGAGCTCGTCTTTGAATTGGACGAGCCCTTCGTTCAACTCCTTCAGTGGTGCTCCTCGCATGGAACCTGAGACATCGAGGAGCAGAAGGCAGGGGCACCGCGGTTCCGGGTTATCGACGAACTCGGCACCTTCGAAGGGCTGCTGCTCAAACGGGTTGGCCATGGTCTGTTCTTTCAAAAAATCGTTAGAATTGGTGGATCGATTAGTTCGCGACGATGCCGAAGGTGTTGAGCACATCCGGCGTGATCGTTCCGGTGACCTTGAGATTGTAGTCGGTCTGCATCGCGACGAGCGCTTTCTTGCAAGCCGGTCCGACCTGCCCATCAATCAAGCCTTCGTAGTAACCATAGGCGGTGAGGGCGGTCTGAACCTGCATAACGATGCGCTTGAATTTCGCGGTATTTCCCGGAAGAGTTTTGAGCGGCGTGGCAGTCACCGGATCAGAAGTGATCGGATAAGTAGGGGTCGCCGAGACCTTGGGGTGGGTAGCAAACGAACCAGACGGAGCTGTGTACACTGTAGAAGGTGTCGTGTAGACCGTAGATGGTGGCGAGTAGACTGGCGCACTGCGTCTGTATGTGTAGCCGCCGCCGCTGCTTGATCGATGGCTTGAATGGGAGCTATGTGAGCGGTGGGAGCTATGTGAGCGATGCCCTGCGAGCGTGAATATGTGCTTCAGCCTGAGGCGCTCGAGCACCGATGTCCCGGGACCTTTCTTGGAAGCAATCTCGCCGATGGGCATTGCATCAGATTTCGATGGCAAAAAGCCCGCCAACACTAGTGACGGGATCATAAACAGGCGAGATTTCATAATGGCCCCAGAAATTCAAACCCCTCGGTGTGACTATACCATTGAAAAAAACCACCACAAGTTTCCTTGGAGCGGCAATTCAAACAGAAATCTAGGTATTTCCTCTTCCAATCCGAGATCGTAGAGGGCGCAAAATCCTGGTAGGCGGGCGGTACTGAACACAGCGGAAAATTATAGAGTGAAGCCTTGATGCCGCGTGCCGTTGCGATATCGACCGCCCGAGCAATCTGGTCGAAATCGCTGGATGTGTCTTGAAACGTGTCTTTCCAGTTCATCCTGGCATAACCGATCCGCTCCAGCTGCATGATGGCCCAGACCGTCAGGAAGTTGAGGCGGGTGGAGACGTAGTCTGCCAGGGCTGGAAGGTCCTGCCAGTTCTGCTGCATGACGACGGTTCGCAATTCGAGCGAAGCCCCCGCACGCATCAGGATCGACAATCCCTGTTCGAGGTTGGCGAATGCTCCCGGTTTGCCCACGATTCGGTCGTGATTTTCAGGTATGGCCGAATAGAGCGGAACGCCCCAGAGCACGCGTTCGTGGTCCAGCCGCTGCAGCCTCTCAAAGTCTGCTCGGGAAAAATGCTGCGCATTGGTCAAGACATGAAATCCGATGTCGGGACGCCGCGCCTTCACTTCTTCTAGCATGCAAAAGAGCCGGTCCTTATGGAGCAAGGGTTCGCCGCCTGAAACGCCAATCACTGCGCCCTGCGGGGCAAGTGATGCAGCCAGGGTGAACTGCTCAAAGAGATCGGCGTGATACTTCTTGGGAGGTTGCGAGCACATAACACAAAGCTGGTCGCATTGCTCGGTTACCAAAAGCGTATTGTGCGCCGAACCGGCTCGGATGAGGCGGTGCGCCGTCGTTTCGCCTGGCATCATCATCAAGACGTCGCCGTCGATGACTTCGTCGGAAACCCCATAAACGCCGAAGGAGAAGCCATTGAGATCATATTCGCGGCGATCTGGCGCAACTTCAGCAAGGACCGCGTCATGATCTGTCCGCGCCGGTGACCCCGGTGCTTGCAGGCGCACGACTAAAGGCTCGTCGATCGGTAAGGGGTCGACCTTCAGGCGGAGGCTGATCATTGATGAACCTTGGCAAGAAGCGGATCGAAGTGAGATGTACCCGCCCAAAGCGCCAGCGTCTTTTTGACCTTCGGATCATCCGAATAGATCATCGCGAAGATCCTGTCGAAGATAGACGTGTGCCGCTGACAGAAGTCGGTCATGTGTTTTGGCATGTCGATCCGCCCATATCGTGAAATGTCATCGACCAGATCAACCCCGCAAAAGGCTTGGTAGGGGCAGTGCACGCAGTCAGGGTGGAAGTTGTTGAGCGCTTCAGCGTTGAGGCGATCGATCGTTTCCGCCGAGATCCCTCTGAAGACGTCTCCCATAGACATATCGAATTGACCGATGCGAGTGACCATTCGCGCTTCATCGGTCGGGTATATTTTGCCGTCATAGTCGATCACCACATAGCCGTGCCCGACAATGTTGGGATTGCGGAGATCCACGTGACCGTTATGACCGGACCTCAGCACCCGTCGAAGACAGTGGACGAAGTAGTATTCTTCGACTGGGACCGCAGAGGACCAATTGTGCTCGACGAGCGCGTCGATGAAGGAGGCATGATACCTGTTCCAGAGGTCGGCGCTTCCTCGTGCGTCGAACTTCTTCCTCGCAAAGCCCTGGTAGTTTACGGGTCGCAGGTAGATGGATCGAATGTCATAGTTGAGGAAGGTTTCGATGACTTCCTCCGGGGAGGGCGCATTGCGCGGATCAATCGTTGGCAAGGCGGAGATTTTTTCCGACCCCAGTCTGCTCACCGCGAAATCGAGATTTGAGAAGAATTGGTCCGTCTTCCCTGGCAAGATTGTCCGCTGCTTTTGATGGGTCATGCGATTGCCGTCCAAAGACGTGCTGACAAAAACGTCGTCTCGTCCGAGCAGGTCCCAGGCCGGGTCGCTGACCTCCTGCAGATTTGTACAAATTACCAACTCGCAGGCATCAAATCGTTGGCTGCAGAAATCACGAATCCTTTCGATGACGTCGAGGCGCAAGAGAGGCTCGCCTCCCTGGAACTCGACTTTGATTTTTCTGGCCGAGAGAGAGTCGAGAAATCCGATAACCGCTTCTACTGTGGAGTCGTCCCAATCGAAGCCCGGAGTAGCTTCGTTGACACGCGAAACTTGGCAGTAGCCGCAGGCCAAGTTGCATCTGAGCGTAGGGACTAGAATGACATAGTCCATTTCTCGCGGCAGGTAGAGCCGCTCAGCAAAACGGTGTTCGAAACCCGAATATGCGAGATCACCGACGGCATTGTAGGCGTGGCCGTTCACATGCAAGAACGCGAGGTCGCCGGATGTTAATTGAGCGCACGCATAGCGGCGCAAGAAGGCATGGTCTGACTTGAAGTATCCGCCGGCGTCGTCCGCGAAGAGAAGGAGCCCATCCTGATGCGGCCGGAATTTAAGCGGAACGACTGGCAAATCCCGTCACCCCTTCGATCAGCATCGTCCGAAGCGGCAGCGTTTCGCTGTAGATCTTCTGCCGGTAAAGACAAAACATGAAGTCCTGCACGAGCGCCGGCATTTGGTCATCGGAAGTCGCCAGTGTCACCGACTGATCGCTTATGCTGAGATGGACGTTCGGATAAAGATAGCGAAACCGAGCAACTGCGTCCGCCAACCAAGGACAGAGTTCGGGTTCGATGGTCAATGTTCTCTTGTAATCTGCACGATCCATTGATGGCCCGCCTTCCAGTCAGTTTCGCAGATTCTGAGCGATCGAGTTGTAGCACGTCTCCGTTGGTCCGACGTCGTGCTCGAGCAGGGAAATCCATTCACCCTCATCCATAGTCAAGAACTGCATGTGGCATTTAGAAGCCGCGCCTTTTGCTGATTGCGCGACCAACAGCCGACTGTCGATCTGGTATTTAAGGTCGAGATACTGGGCTGCGTCGTCATCGATGGGAATGCGCGAAACCTCGCCAGTTCTGACGCTCGCAGTATATGCTATGGAGCATCCTGTACCGCAGCCCACTTGGATTACGGCATATTCGCCGGCGAAGGTCGGGCCGCCCGCCATGCCTTCCGAGATGCGGGTTTGAAAGTTCCGTGCCGAGGCATCTGTGAAATAGGGGGCGTTGATCGGCCCATTATAGATCCGATGCACCGGAAGCTGGGAGGGGGAGATGCGCGCGACCGAGATTTGCCGTGGTTTTACAGCTGTCGAGATCGGATTTTTCCATACAATGGGTGCGTACCCTACATCGTAGACGAGCTCGTTCCCGCGTGTGCCAATCAAATAGTCGATGTCGGCGACTACCGTTGACTCCAGCAACGCCACACCATCGAGGTGCGCGTACATGTCTTCACCAAACCGCTGCTTCAACTCACGTAGCGAGGATGCGGATATTTTGGAGGCAAACGAGGCGATGATGCTGGTTCCCTGGACCTCGTAAGAGCTCACAATAGTCACGCCGCCGTCCGGCGTGGCGGTCACGGGCGCGATGCCTGTGAAGAGCAAGCCCTTGCTGCCAAAAAGAGAACGTATTTCGGAGAGGCTTGTTTTTCCGAATTCGAATTTCCCAAACTGCCCCGATGCTCCAGGCAGAGAAAGCTGCCGGGTGGCCTCAATTTGGACGATCTTCTTTGACCCGTTTTGGTAGGTCGCCGTCACAGCGATTCCGTTCGGGCTCGGGAGCTGGAGGGTCGTGTATTCGGCTGCAGGCTTTGATGAAGCAACTTGCTGGTCAGCCACAAATTTGGAAGCGTCTTCGCCGATTGCACGGCCTGCAACAGTCTGAGCGTAGGATGGAGAGAAAGTGGGGATTGGAATGACGCAGGCGCCTAATGCTACGAGTGTGAGGCAGGCGAGTTTCGCCGATCCAAAGCTCTTCGATCTCATCGCTCAGTAGGTCCAAAGTGTCATGCGCAGTTCCCCCAGCAATCTTGATATCTCCAAGCTGAAGGAATTGTAACCACTCAAGACAAAGTTGCAATGCAAGACCGTTGCCCTCTAAGCCGATCTGTCTATCTCGACGGCGTCGTGTACACCGCTTGTTCCGGTTTTGTGCGTCCAGGATCGCATAATGTATCACCCGGAACTGCGCTCACCCGAGCAGTTTTACAGTTCCGCTCTCTCGAGCAAACCGTTTAGAACGGTAAGCGTGGCGTGATGACCGCCTACCGACGCTACCGTGGAGTGGGATAGTGTCCACCACTGCTAAGTGCACACTATGGCGGTATTTGATGTCGGGAATGAGCGAAGCCGCGAAGCGCGGTCGACGAAACTGGTCGCTGGAAGACAAATGGCGAAT
>Ga0228711_1006961_pt1 | contig 16592 bp, 16 predicted proteins | sample MedpolnodulmetaG_2_FD_177996 | JGI IMG/M metagenome (GOLD analysis project Ga0228711, IMG submission 177996) | Root nodule microbial communities from Medicago polymorpha collected in Santa Monica, California, United States - brown nodules | ecosystem: Host-associated > Plants > Roots > Nodule...
AAAAAAAAAACTAGATGAAACAATGAAGGGAAAAAAATGAAATCAGTTTTTTTTTCTTTTCTTTAAACCTCCAATTTTTGTGGAAAAAGGGACCCCTTATTAATTCGAAATTTAACTGTGAGGTAAAGATAACCTGAATTTGAAATTTAACCGTGAGGTAGAGATAACCTGACCAAGAATTGTTTCACACAGAAATTGAACTTGGATTTTCGTCATCGATGAAGTTCATTTACCGATTGAGTTCAGTTGTTTGGTTAACTAAATCAAATTTTTGATTAATCATTAATAATTGGCATTGAATTCATTCAGTTAATGTACATTATTGTCATTAAAATTCATACATATATATGAGATTCTTTGCTTACTTTTTATTTTGAGAACAAATTCTTTGCTTACTTGAGAAGTCTATATATCATATAGAAGTTTATAAATAACAAGAAAACATTAAACAGTTTAATTGTTTTTTGGGAAATGCTAACCGGTGCCCCCGGGACACTGGTTAAGGATACTAAAAAGGGAAATTATATAGTAATTATTGCATTGAAAACTGTGTAATTAATCCATAAATAAGTTAACAAAGTTTCCTTTTATGATAATAAATTCCTTTTTTTTGTATGCTTAACCTGTGCCCCGGGGGCACCGGTTAGGATGACCCTTGTTTTTTTAAGACTTAAAAAGATGTATTAGCATTTTGCGATTTAAAATTAGTTTTACATCATATAGAGATGTGAAAATATTCGAAAACATTTTTTAAATGCGGTAAAATTAATTCTAGCTCGGATTTTTTTCATCCCAAAAGTTAATCAAATCAAATTTTTACTCCCCTTCCTTAAAAAAAAAAATGGTTACACACCCTTATGTAAAAGAGGACAAGTTCTATTAAATGCTATTTTGGATTTGTCACTACTTACTCACTAGCACATAAAATGAATCTGTTGGCTTAAACATATCCTCTCGTTAGTTTTTTATTTAATTATTATTACCTACCTAAAATCTTGAACTTGGTCTCTTATTTTCCTCTCTCTGTTCCATGGATACTTTCTCAAGCTCTGTTTCAAACCTCAAAATCCCACCAACAACCAACCGTGAATTCTATCACTTCACGAGAACTGCAAACCCTTCTCGTCCTCCACAACCAAAATCCCATTTCTCTTCCAACTTACTCACCCAAAAAACAAAAACTTTCTCACACAACAACCATTCTCCTTCACAACCTCTCAAACACAAACCATCTTCTTCTCAAGTATTCCATCACAAGCCTGCTACTGGCTATGCTGCTGCAATCATAGATGTAGCTCAAAAAACCAACACCCTTCACTCGGTTCAAAGGGATGTTCAAAGACTGTTGAAGTTCCTCCAAAAACTGAAATTTCAATCAGATGATGTTGGTGTTGTTGACCCTTCATTGGTGAGGAAGGTGGTGGAGCAGAGAAAATTTGAAGGGCATGTGGTTGCTTTGGTAAAGATGCTGATGAAGAAGAACAAGCTGGGAATTATTGAGGAAGTGTTGGAAGAGTTCATGAGGATTTATGATGAATTATGTGGAACTCAAGTTGTTTTGGTTTCATCAAAAAGAGAAATTGGAGAAGATGAAATGTTTGGGATTGCCAAAAGTGTGCAGAAATTCAGTGGTGCAGTGAGGGTTAGGGTTAAGAATTTGGTTCAAGAAGAGAGTTTTCCTTCTTCTTCTTTTGCAGTGTAAAATTTAGAATTGAATCATCCATTACAACATTTGTATCCATGTATAATTTAATGCACAACTTTAGAAAATCCAATTGCAATTGCTAGTTTTATTTGATTTTGATAAAATTGCAGAATTTGGTACCCTAAAAATAATATAAAAATGAAAAAATTCCGTTGCCGGGACTTGAACCCGGGTCTCTCGGGTGAGAGCCGAGTATCCTAACCAACTAGACTACAACGGATTGTTGAAATTCGTGGCACACAGTTTAATATTTAATTAAACAAATAACTTACCATACAAATTCTTGAATTGATGTATCTTAAAATTTCGATTTCCTTTTTTGATTAAAAAACTAAATATTTTAGTATTGTGTCAGTACAAGGAAAAACTTCTAGTTTGTTCTTAAATTCTGTAAAAATTAATTAATCATTCTTAAGAAAGAGTGAAATACAACAAACTTTACAATATTTTCCCTCAAAAAAAAAAAACAAACTTTACAATATTTGGTGTCACACCGGATAATTTATGATATATATGGAATGAGCTTTTAATCATACAAAAGCTACAATAATTTGATAGTGTTTCAAATTAAAAAGGTCCAATGTGTTTCTTTGGAGCTTTAAAAATAGGTGCAGCAAGCAAGAGTGATGTTCTAAACGGTAAAAAATAAAATTAACTTTAGGGGAGTGTTATAATAATGTGAGATCCACAATTTTTATTTTATTGTTAGAATATAAGAATTTGTAGAATCCTAAAAGCCTGATGGTGGTAAAATATGAAATTAAAAAGTAAACTATTTTTCTATACAACCTGTAATTTGAAATACACACGTGACACAAAGAAAATGTCAAAATATCAACCACACTGCAATGTACTACTAGTTATGAATATTGCAAAAATGTGTTTCATTATTATTATTTGGGTCATGCTAACAGGTGCCCGGGACACTGGTTAAGCATACAAAAAAAAGGAATTTATTATCATAAAAGGAAACTTTGTTGACTTATTTATGGATTAATTACACAGTTTTCAATACAATAATTACTATATAATTTCCCTTTTTAGTATCCTTAACCAGTGCCCGGGGCACCGGTTAGCATTTCCCATATTATTTATTACCCAAAAAAAGTGACGTGTGTAAAAAAGTTTGAGCGTTGTAGACATTGCAAGAAGAGAATGGTCAAAGGTAAAAGAGTTGTATTGACTTTGGACTATGAAGGAGTCTTCCTGGAAATATTGTATAGAGACTTTCATGTTTCATACAGTTGTAACATAAATTTATATCTATATCTCCGTGTTCTTCTGTTTTTCTCTCCCACTTGTTTCTTCTTCCTTAATTCTGGTTTATGTTTTTCAATATCCATGGTTCCATTTCCCCTTCATCCCCAGGTATCTCTCTCTCTCTCTTAGTCAAGTCAATTTGCCATAGTTACATTGAGTACCGTATTTTAGGGGTTAAATTTATTGCATAATAATATTGCCAAATCAAATGTTTTCATTTGTTCTTATTTAGGTTTCTTATTCTTATTTTATTGTGTTGTGCAAATGATACATAATTCACTCTTCTTCCTTCTTTTCCAACAATGAACATGAGCAAGATGGCTTTTTCATTCCCGTGTAATTTTCTTGGATGCTTAGTTACATGCCGGATATGTTTCTTAAATTTAAACATCAATTGTTGGATTAAATGAAAACTGACTTTTTTTTATTCTGAAGCTTGGAATGTTTTTCACATTTTGTTTAATATTTAGAGTGAATTCTCTGTCTACTATGCAGACTTAAAGCCCTCTTGGGTACAAAATTATGATGTGGATTTAATCCTTAGTTTAGTATCCTAAATAATATCAATAGGTAATGGTTTCGATGATATTTTTTTTTTATTCTTACTGGATTTAGGCATTTGAAGTTGAACTGTAACTGGTATGGAAGAATTCCTTAATCAGAAGTTGCAAAAAGAAACTTCTGTCATCATCTTACCAACATTTTCTACTGTTATTGTTTCATGGGAGAAAAAGGGATTTTATTTTCTAGACTAATTGTGCCACGAAAAGACGATGGCTCTCGATTCATTGACATCTGGTCCTGCTTCGGATGCTATTTCTCTAATTATAGATACCGTTTCCGAGATTGTATGTTCTGCTGGTGGTGTCCTTGTGAATAAGGATAGTTTTAAGGAACTTGCAGCTTACTTGCAAAGAATTGCGCCTATCTTAAAACAGTTGAGCAAAGAAAAGGTCAGTGATTCTGAGACATTCAACTACGCTATTGAGGTTCTGGATCGTGAAATCAAAGATGGAAAGAAATTGGTTCAAGAATGTAGCAAGAAGAGCAAGGTATATCTTCTTGTGAATTGCAGAACCGTTTTTAAGCGCTTGAAGCACAACACAAGCGAGATTAGCAGGGCACTTGGTCTTCTTCCTTTGGCTACATCAGGCCTTTCTGCCGGAATAATTGAAGAAATCAAAAGGTTATGTGACAATATGCAGGCAGCTGAATTTAAGGCAGACATATCTGAGGAAGAGATATTAGAGAAAATCGAGTCAGCGATACAGGAAAAGAATTTCGACCGCTCCTATGCAAATAATTTGCTTCTTCTCATTGCAGATGCTGTTGGAATTACAAAAGAGCGGTCAACACTAAGAAAAGAGCTTGAAGAGTTTAAAAGTGAAATTGAAAATGAGAAAGACCGGGCTGAAGCCATACAAATGGATCAAATTATTGCTCTGTTGGAAAGGTCTGATGCAGCCTCATCAACTAGGGAAAAGGAACTCAAGTACATCGCCAAACGAGATTCTTTGGGTACTCAACCGTTGGAGCCTTTACAGTCCTTTTATTGCCCCATTATGGGTGATGTTATGGTTGACCCTGTGGAAACTTCATCAGGGCAAACATTTGAGAAAAGTGCAATTGAAAAGTGGTTTGCTGAAGGAAACCAATTGTGTCCTCTGACTTTCATTACTTTAGACACGTTGATTTTGAGACCTAACAAAACCTTGAAACAATCAATAGAAGAATGGAAAGATAGAAATGCAATGATCACAATTGCTTCAATGAGAGAGAAAATCCAGTCTGGAGATGAAGTTGGAGTATTACATTGTCTGCAAGCTCTTCAAGATTTGTGTGAACAAAAGGATCAGCATAGAGAATGGGTGGTACTGGAGAATTATATACCTGTTCTTATCCAAATTCTTGCTGAGAAAAACCGTGATATAAGAAATCACGTCCTTGTCATCCTTTGCATGCTGGTGAAGGATAATGAAGATGCCAAGGTACTTAATTAGTAACATTTAAGTGATCTTATAAGTTTTTTTTTTTAATAATCCTTTAGTTCTATCTTACATATTAATGTTTATTATGTAAGATAGAGGTTCCTCTCATCATGCAATAAGCAGCCCTAAATCAAGCCTACAAGCATTTACAGATAGGGCTAATGCAAAATATCATTATATAATAGATGCATCACTAAAAATTGTTTTAAATGCTCTTACTAATTAGTATACTAATTCTGATGTCATTTTCACATATTTCATATAGAAGGACCTGTGGCCAATGCTTAAAGAAATAGAATTGGTACAATACATACATTCTCCTCTTGACCTAAAAAAAAAAACACAAAACAGATTGGTTAGGACCTTTACAGTCAGATAAAACACTACAGGATATGCATTTCAGATATTCTCACCGCACTCTCATCTATCATTTTGATTTTTTTTAAACATCCCTTATTCTTTATTATAAATTTACCATCATGCAATTAAACATGCAAATACCCTCCATATCTATGCACAATTTCATAGATATTGTCCCCTAACCCTGAAGATTTTTCAGGAAAGAATTGCAAATGTTGATAATGCAATTGAGTCTATTGTCCGTTCTCTTGGGCGTCGTTTGGGGGAAAGGAAGTTGGCGGTGGCATTACTTCTGGAACTATCCGAATATAATTTGTTAAGAGAATACATTGGAAAAGTTCAAGGTTGCATATTACTATTGGTGACTATGTCTAGCAGTGAGGATAATCAAGCTGCAAGAGATGCAACAGAGTTACTGGAGAAACTTTCATCCTCTGATCAGAATGTTATACAGATGGCAAAAGCAAATTATTTCAAGCATTTATTGCAGCGCCTCTCCGCAGGTTTATCTTGAACCTTCAATTTTGAGTCACTTTATCAGTTACAGCTTTTATATTTTCAATGATCAATACACTATAATTGTCATTGACTGAATTTACAAATAGAAATTGATTTCAAGTTCTTTCCCTAAGGTACCTACATAGGTAGTGTTTAAAATATTGAAATTCACTTATGCAACGATGAGATGAAACCATCTTAATCGCACTAGGGAGTTTATGTAACTCCTTGCAAAATAGATTTTAATGTTAAATTTTTCAACTAGGAACCATGTTCTACTCTACAGTTTTTGAGAGCTTCGAGGAGCAGTTTAAGTAAATTAATTGAGGAACTGCGTCAATATCATTTACAAATGGACACTATAATTAATGCAAATGCCTGTAATAAAAAAGTCAGGGATGGTGTGAGGAACAAGCCTTTTGTTTAACCTGTTTTTTTTAATGCAGGACCAGATGATGTGAAGATGATTATGGTCAAAATGTTAGCAGAAATGGAGTCAACAGACCACAATAAGGAGATCTTATTTGACAGTGGTATTCTGCCTCCTCTTCTTCGCTTGGTCTCACATAATGATGTTGAGATGAAATTTGTTGCCCTTAAAGCTCTTCAGAATCTATCTACTTTAAAGAAAAATGGACTTGAAATGATTCGACAAGGTGCAGCACGCAAACTATTTGGCATTCTTTTCCAGCATAGCCTTCCTTCCTCAAGTTTGTCTGAACATGTAGCTCCCATAATTATGCAACTTGCTGCATCTACCATCTCCCAGGATACACAGACACCGGTTTCATTGTTAGAGTCCGATGAAGATGTTTTTAACCTTTTTTCTCTAGTTAGCTACACAGTGCCTGATGTGCGACAATATATTATCCAGACATTTTATTCCTTATGTCACTCGCCCTCAGCTTCATATATCAGGAACAAGCTAAGAGAGGTATGCATCTAACTTGAACTAAAAGTACATATCACATTTTGAAATATTTTTCTTCTGAAACACTAGTCTCCAAAAGTAGTCATTCAATGTCATCAAAGCAGGCATGTCTAAAATAGTCAAGCATCGCCATTTAAGTTCTTCCACATCCATCTTACTGTTTAGCATGCCAAAGATAAACAAAATTTAAACATCTATTAGCATTTAGCATAGTAAAAAATATTTTTAGCTAGCATCAAGGAAGCAATGACTATTAAGTATAAAGGATTGTGGTTCTTAGTTTCATTGGTACTGATTCCTCATGGTCCTTTTGATCACAGATAAACAGTTTACCATCTAAAACCAAATATCTGTAAAACATGCATCAGTCAAATTGCTTTTCATCCCCCCTTCCTGCAAAAATTACATTTCTAATGAAGGTCTAGTGAGTTGTTGGAAACAATTTTCTGGTGTTTACTATCTGAGATTCTTAATCTATTATGAAGTGCAATTTGCAGTTATTATATCATTTATACGTGTTATTAGCATGCAATATTTTCTATTACTTGATAACTAGAATTGCTAATGAAATTGATATTCTACCATTTTCTGTCTTGTGTGGTAAGCTAGCACCTGGGTTATCTCTTGTCCTTAATATAAACCTTGATAATATTTATATTATAATATACCATAGCTAAATTAGTCTACTTATTTATGTGCAGTGCCCATCAGTTCTAGTATTGGTCAAATTGTTTGAGAATGAAAGCCTAAGTCTTCGAGCAAGTGCTGTGAAGTTGTTTTCTTGCCTGGTAGAAAGTTGTGATGAAGACGCCGTACTAAAGCATGTGAATCAGAAGTGTATTGAGACTTTACTCCAGATGCTGAAATCTTCATCTGACAAAGAAGAAATTGTTTCTGCTATGGGAATAATACGATATCTTCCAAAAGTTCAACAGATCACTCAGTGGCTTTATGATGCCGGGGCACTGTCAATCATTTGTAAATATGTCCAAGAAGGCACGGATAAAGATCTCCAAAAGAGTAAGTTGGTAGAAAATTCTGTTGGTGCATTATGTCGTTTTACAGTTCCAACAAACTTGGAATGGCAAAAGAGTGCAGCCGAAATTGGGATCATAACTGTTTTAGTACAGTTGCTTGAAAGTGGAACTGCTCAAACAAAACAGCTAGCAGCGCTGTCCCTAACTCAATTTTCTAAAAGCTCAAATGAACTGAGCAGTCCAATGCCAAAGCGCAAGGGATTTTGGTGCTTCTCAGCTCAAACAGAAGCCGGATGCTTAGTTCATGGTGGTGTCTGCACCGTGGAATCATCATTTTGCCTATTGGAGGCTGATGCGGTGGGAGCACTAGCAAAGACTCTTGGGGACTCTGATCTTGGAGTGTGTGAGACTTCTTTAGATGCTCTTCTAACTTTAATTGATGGGGAAAAGCTACAGAGTGGTAGTAAAGTGCTTGCAGATGAAAATGTCATACCACTAATAATAAGATTTCTCGGTTCCCCTTCTCCCGGATTGCAGGAAAAGTCTCTTAATGCTTTGGAGAGGATTTTCCGGCTATTAGAGTTCAAACAGAAATATGGATCTTCAGCTCAAATGCCTTTGGTTGACTTAACTCAGCGGGGTAATGGTAGCATTAAATCCTTGGCAGCTCGAATATTGGCACATTTGAACGTGCTTCATGATCAATCTTCATATTTCTAATGAATGTTGATTCGATTAATGTACTGAGGAGCAAAGTCAAGTTAACTAACCATAAGGTTCAATCTTCTCTTGATCCTTTGACGTGGCATGACAAAAACCGTTGCAAACTCCAACTTGGACAGGAAATGGTACTCTTTGACAATGAAAACTGCATTCATCTGTCCAGCAGCATGATATTGATGTGGTTCCTCGTGCTTGAAGAACATAATTCATTTTTCTCGGTCTGGTAACTATGGGACCAAAGGTTGTAGCTCTATATTGAGCTATTTCTACTGGAAAACTATATAGATCATGTATTCTAAGTGTTTTCATTCAATTTAGGCTACTGTTGTATTAAGGTAGGATCACCATTGGACATGTAGGGATTTATTTGGAGCTTGTATTATACGCCCCAAATATCTTGTACATTTGAGGATTTATCGGATTGTCTGGTTACTTGTGTAATAAATAAAATCCCTTCTAGAATGATTGTGTTCTTTGTTATTTATGAGAACTCATTTTTTTGTGATTCTAAGTGACTTTTTTTTATTGGTTAAAGACATTATAATATTTTTGAAAAAATAAAGAGATAATTTGTCATGCTATAATCACTTATTTAATTTGCTTATCCAAACATAACCCTTTGACACTTAAATTAAAGACCAACAGTATAATTTTGAATAGTTACAACAACAACCAAGCATTATCCCACTTAGTGGGGTCGGCTACATGGATCAAATGACGCCACAGTGTTCTATCATAAACCATATTTGGATCCAACTCATTGACCTCTAAATCCTTTCTAATGGTTTCCCTAATAGTTTTCCCAGGTCTTCCTCTACCTCTTTTAACCTGACTCTCCTCCATTTGATCTACTCTTCTTACGACGACATCTACGGGTCTTCTCTCTACATGTCCAAATCATCTAAGCCTATTTTCTACCAACTTTTCTACTATAGGTGCTACCCCCACTCTCTCTAATGGTGTCATTCCTAATCCTATCATGTCTAGTCTTACCACTCATCCAACGCAACATCTTCATCTCCGCTACACTTACTTGATTCTCGTGTTGGCTCTTAACCACCCAACGCTCCGTACCATACAACATCGTCAGTCTGACTGCTTTCCGATAGAACTTTCCTTTCAACTTAAGGGGTACTTTCTTATCGCATAAAACACTTGAGGCTCTTCTCCATTTTAACCACCCAACTTAAATACGATGATTTACATCTGCTTCTATTTCTTCGTCATTTTGTACTATGGACCCAAGGTATTTAAACCGTGTAACTTGGGGTATAATATGATCTCTAACTTTCACCTTCAAGGTAGACCTACTTCTCCTTTTGCTGAAGCTACAATTCCATATGGTCCGTCTTGCTTCTACATAGGCGAAAACTATACGCTTCTAAGGCTTACCTCCAAGTCTCTAGCCTCCCGTTTAATTCTTCTCTCAACTCACCAAGCAAGACTAAATCATCTGCGAAAAGCATACATCTCGATGCTAACTCTTAGATGTGTTCCGCCAGTACATCCAAAATTAAAGTAAAAAGAAACATGCAAAAAGTAGGAAAATAAAATCATAAAAATAAAACTCTCACGCACACAAAGACATACACATAATACAAAAAAGACCTGCAGTATCTTCAAAATAAATTAACAAGCATGAACTTACCTAATTGATAAAACAAACAGTATCAAAATATTGACTTGTATGTTTTCACGAAACTTTACAACAAGATGGTTTCGTGGTGTAGTTGGTTATCACGTCAGTCTAACACACTGAAGGTCTCCGGTTCGAACCCGGGCGAAGCCATGATTTTTTCATAAACATTTTTACAACCGCTATGTATGGTAGTTATTTTCATAAACATTTTTACAACCGCTATGTATGGTAGTTATTTTGTCGGTCGGAGAAATTGTTTCATGCGTCTTCTTAACAACAAGACAGACACTGTCTGTCATTAGTTTCCACTGTTGTCGGAGAAATGGAGAGGAGGAGAAGAAGAAAGGAAGATTTATCATCATTAATGCGAAAATCATGGTACCATCTAAGATTGTCTGTACGCCACCCATCTAGGGTTCCAACATGGGATGCAATCATTCTCACTGCTGCAAGCCCAGAACAAGCCCATCTCTACACTTCCCAACTCAATCGGGCCAAACGAATGGGCCGGATCTCCCCATCTACACTCACTCTCGCCGTCCCTGATCCTCTCGGCTGCCGTATCGGTTCCGGTGCCGCCACTCTCAATGCTCTCCACGCCCTTTCTCTTCATTATGCTGCCAATGTGCTTGCTGGTAAACATGTGCTATTGCTTCATGCTGGTGGTGATTCTAAAAGAGTTCCTTGGGCTAATCCTATGGGGAAAGTGTTTCTTCCTCTCCCTTTCTTGGCTGATGATGAACCTGATGGTCCTGTTCCTCTTCTTTTTGATCATATTCTTGCTGTTGCTTCTTGTGCTAGACAAGCTTTTCGAGATCAAGGTTTGTTATATATGCATTCATTGTTCTATTTGCATTTTCTTGTGTATATTTTAAGGGCTGTTTGGATAAACAACTTATTTTACAGCTTATAACATAAGTGTTTACTATAAGCTATTTCTATAGTGCAAGATAAAATAAAGTCAAATTGTTTTCGTATAATTTATAAGTGCATGTTAGGCTTTGCGGACAAAAATTGATTTTGTAAAATTGGTTTTACTTAATAAAAGCCAGCTGACTGTGAAGTGGTTTATGTTTAAAAGTGATTTGAACAATAAATTTCAGTTTAAAAAACATTTTTAAACTCAAAAGCAACAAATCCTAGCTTCAAGTTAGAGTCAATTCTGGAGGCAATATCAATTCTACTTGAGAAAAACCAATCACGTCAAAATCAATTTTACACCTCCCGGATCAATTATGGAGGCTCCAAACGTGGAACCAAACATAGGCTAAGTTGTTTTCATAAGATATCTTGGAGAGCTTATGAAAATAAGTTGGAAACACAGCTTGTGAACATGTCATAAGAATGTCACAAGTGTTTTATGTCAGTAGATAAGTTTAATCAAGTCAATTCAATCAGGCTCTTAATATATGTAGCACAGAATAAAACATCAATTTAATGACAATGTGCTTATTCAATTGGTTCTTTCAATTGTTGTTACAGGTGGAATGCTGACTATGACTGGTGATGTTCTTCCGTGTTTTGATGCATCGGTTATGACTCTTCCTGAGGACACTTGTTGCATCATCACTGTTCCAATCACACTTGATGTTGCTTCCAATCATGGAGTAATCGTTGCAGCTGAAACTGAAGAGCATTCAAATCAAAATTATGCACTCAGTTTAGTGGATAATCTACTACAGAAACCTGCTGTAGATGAGTTGGTTCAAAGCAAGGCAGTTTTAGTTGATGGTAGGACACTACTTGATACGGGTATAATAGCGGTTAGAGGTAAGGCGTGGTTGGACCTTGTTACACTTGCTTGTTCCTCTCGGGAAATGATTTCAGACCTCATAAGGAGCAGAAAAGAGGTATTATATGGTTGGTATTAACAATTGGTTTTTTATTCATGGATACAAAGTTCGTTCGAGTTTGAAAACATAGTTATGACGTTAATTTGTGTTTTAATTGATAATTTGAGAGGTTGATGATTGAATCATTTGTCAGTTTAAATTATAACTATTTATTCAGATATGTGTGAAAAGGTTGCACCTCTGACACACAATTTTCTGCTTGTAGCAGACAAGAAACTTACAAAACCAACACCCATCACCGAAAAAAACAAAGCTACATAGATCACTAGCTTACAAAATTCACATCCCCAGTCTCCTCGACATTGAAAAACTATTACAACCACAAAAATACACTCTAAACTGCTAACGCAGTCACCAAAATCATTTTCCTACTCAATGCCAAAACTGTCCAGCTAACATTTGCAATGAAAATATGTTGTGAATTTGACACCAAACATCCCTTAGTATGAACCACTAACAATCAGCCAGTTGCCACACCACTTTCTGATTACGGCAAAATTTTCTTCAAGTCTAACTTGAAGGCAAAATCTGGTAGGAACCTCACCCTTCTACGAATTCCAAAAATTAGAAAGCGCTATAGCCCAGGCAAGCCAGCATGTTTGTTACCACTCTGCCAAATCAAATTCGAATCCTTTAATTCTTGCCCTTACCAACTCCAAACACAAGCAAACCAAAATGTCATTAAGCAAGTTGAGGCTAATAGGCTACCCTACCCAAATTTAATAACCCTTAGAACTGAAGGAAATGAGATGTACAGCCATATGTCAGAACTGTATATATACCCAGTCAATTCAAAATAACTCTCCAAACCTTCATAAAAACAGGGTAACCGAAGAATAAGTGGCTTGCGAATTCCGTTTCGCCACATCCTATTACACATTGAATTTGATTCCCAACAAGCACATTCCTCATATTCAAGTTATCTTTCGCTGGTAATCTATCTTGAACTAATCTCCACGCAGAAACCATAATTTTATGAGGAACCAAACTAGGCCAAATGCTTTGATTTAGTTTTTTTCTTTTAAATAAAGGTCTTCTCGAAATCTTCCCATAAGCTTTAGTAGATTCAGTCTTATGTATATATTTATGAATTCTGCACCATTTTCTCTACCGAAGCATTTAATGCTCTTCACTTTTGTGGCAAAATGAAGTTAATTTTATCTAATAATAAATGGCGTGTTGTCCAGATGAGTTTATATGAAGATTTGGTTGCTGCCTGGGTACCTGCAAAGCATGAGTGGTTGAGAAAGCGCCCTTTGGGTGAAGAACTGGTCAACAGGTTGGGAAACCAGAGGATGTTCAGCTACTGTGCCTGTATGTCAATCCCAATGGCAATCTTTTATTCTGTACATATATCATTCTTCATATCTTTTTATACAGAATTGATTCTTTCGTATTTTATTCCTTTGCAGATGATTTATTGTTCTTGCATTTTGGGACCTCAAATGAAGTTTTAGATCACCTTAGTGGTGTTGGTTCAGACATGGTTGGTAGAAGACACCTATGTTCTATTCCCGCAACCACTGCATCTGACATTACAGCATCTGCTATTATTCTTTCCAGTAAAATTGCACCCGGTGTCTCAGTAGGAGAGGATTCTCTCATATATGATTCATCTATTTCTGGTGGAATACATATTGGCTCATTATGTATAGTTGTTGGAGCCAACATATCTCTAGATGATGATTATATATGCACGGAAGATTCAATCAAGTTCATGCTTCCAGATCGCCATTGTCTTTGGGAGGTTCCCTTGGTTGGAAGCAGCGAGAGAGTCCTAGTATATTGTGGCCTTCATGATAACCCTAAAAGTTCACTTTCTGGGGATGGGACATTTTGTGGGAAACCTTGGAAGAAGGTTTTACATGATTTAGGTATTCAAGAAACTGATTTATGGGGTTCCTCAGGCACTGATGCGAAATGTTTATGGAATTCAAAAATATTCCCCATACTTCCTTATGCTCAAATGCTTAAGGTTTCAATGTGGTTGATGGGATTAGTTAAACAAAAAACCGAAGACATGCTTTTTTTGTGGAGATCTGCTCAGCGCATCAGTCTGGAGGAATTGCATAGATCAATTGATTTCTCGACAATGTGTATAGGTTCTAGTCATCATCAAGCTGATCTAGCAGCAGGAATTGCTAAAGCTTGTGTTACCTATGGCATGCTGGGACGCAATTTGTCTCAACTATGTGCAGAAATTCTTCAAAAAGAAGTTTCTGGAGTTAAAATATGCAAGGATCTCCTAGCTATGTGTCCAAAAGTTCAGGAGCAGAACACTAACATACTTCCCAAGAGCCGAGCATACCAGGTGCAAGTCGATCTTCTTCGAGCTTGCAATGATGAAAAGACAGCATGTGAGTTGGAGCATAAAGTTTGGGATGCTGTGGCTGACGAAACTGCTTCAGCAGTAAGATATGGATTTAAAGGTGCGTGCTTTTATCAACACATTTCCCTCCTTATTCATCTCACCGGGTTAAAGTCTCTTGTTTTTATTTCCTATTTTCAGCAAGTCTATAGATACCTTGTTCTTCTTCTTCTTAAGTGCCTAAAGACTTGTATAGAGCTTCAGATGCTTTTGTTTTAACTTTACTGATTGACTTCTTATTTTTACATTACGATTATGTTTCACAACACTCTTTTAACTTTAACCTTTTGTTGTAGACTGTTGTTGTGATTGTCCCACCAGCAAGAACCTTTATCCCTTTGGCCCAATATTCTTTGATTTTTCTAGCGTCTGTTTTTCATCTTTCTACTCCCTCTAGCATTCTTTTCCACACTTCTCAAAATCCACCCGTCAAAACCTTTCTTTCAGACAGCCTTTCCTTTTTCACTTATTCATGCAAAGTTTTCTATCCAATTTTCTAATAAAAAAAGATCATAAATTTGAAAGCATACATACCACCCTACTCTTTTAAGATGCTTCAATCTTTTCTTAAAACAAGTGTTAGCAATAGTAAATAAAAACCACAGTAAAACTCATATGCAACCATTCTTTTGGTGTCAAATGGCTCTAAATTGCATTTATTGTAGATATATCATACTCTCTATTCATGTATTTGGATAAATATAGACAACTGCATTTTAATTCATGTGAAAATATAGAAAAGGGATTTTCTGAAGCTAAATTTACTCTCATCCTGCAGAACATTTGTCAGAGTCTCCCAGTAGCGTCTCCTGTGATGAACAGCAGATTAACAGCCATGATAATGGTCGCATTCATAAGCCTTTCCATCCTAGACAGGTAAAAGTAGAATTACCAGTGCGCGTAGATTTTGTTGGGGGTTGGAGTGATACCCCTCCATGGAGCATAGAGCGTGCTGGATGTGTTCTAAATATGGCAATAAGCTTAGAAGGTTCTCTTCCACTTGGCACCATCATTGAGACCACTAAAACAACAGGAGTATTAATTAGTGATGACACACACGCCGAATTATATATCGAGGATTATACATCTATATGTGCACCATTTGATGGAGACGATCCATTTAGGCTGGTGAAATGTGCACTACTTGTGACTGGCATTATTCACGATAACATTCTTGCTGATATGGGCATGCACATCAAGACATGGGCCAATGTTCCACGTGGTAGCGGATTGGGTACTTCTAGTATTTTAGCCGCTGCTGTAGTGAAAGGGCTTCTTCAGACAATTGACGGGGATGACAGCACTGAAAATGTTGCTAGACTTGTTTTGGTGTTGGAACAACTCATGGGTACAGGTGGTGGGTGGCAGGACCAAATTGGGGGTTTGTATCCGGGGATTAAATGTACCTCAAGCTTTCCTGGAATTCCATTGCGGCTTCAAGTTGTTCCCTTGTTGGCTTCACCTCAATTGATTTCCGAGTTGCAGCAACGACTTCTAGTTGTTTTTACTGGTCAAGTAAGCATTTGTTTATTCACAAAAATAAGCATTCCGCAGGCAGCACATAACTCTACACTGCTTATTAACAATGATATTTTTTGTATATTGAATTGTTTTGTAGGTTCGACTTGCAAAGAAGGTCCTGCAGAAGGTGGTAATTAGATATCTTCGCCGGGATAACCTTCTTGTATCCAGTATCAAGCGACTTGTGGAGCTAGCAAAGATCGGGAGGGAAGCTTTAATGAACTGCGACATTGATGAACTAGGCGAAATAATGTTGGAGGCTTGGAGATTGCATCAGGAACTTGATCCTTACTGCAGCAATGATTTCGTCGACAAGTTATTTTCTTTTGCTAGTCCATACTGTTGTGGTTACAAGCTGGTTGGAGCTGGTGGTGGGGGCTTTGCTCTCTTAATTGCCAAAGACACACAACGTGCCAAGGAACTCAGACAGGGGCTAGAAGATGAGAAAGATTTTGAAGTGAAAATCTATGATTGGCAGATATCTTTATAGTATAATATGAACAGAATACCAACTTGTTGGAAAATAGTTGTATTGGTGACAGAGTCTATTTTATCATTCTTTATTTGTATATTTTATACTATTTTACTATTATTAGTTATTATGATGAGTATATGTAGTAATTTGTTGTAATTATCATCTACAACACGCATATGCAGGACGGAGATATGTTAGTCTCCCATCTTTTACGTTTTTTCTGTAAATGATTACAGTTGTTGGCAATGGCGGATCTTGAGTTAATTTCTCGGGGGTGCCAAATATTTGTAGAAT
>Ga0228711_1006963_pt1 | contig 16590 bp, 7 predicted proteins | sample MedpolnodulmetaG_2_FD_177996 | JGI IMG/M metagenome (GOLD analysis project Ga0228711, IMG submission 177996) | Root nodule microbial communities from Medicago polymorpha collected in Santa Monica, California, United States - brown nodules | ecosystem: Host-associated > Plants > Roots > Nodule...
CCCTAAACCATTGTTGAAAAATTCTTTATTTTTTTGTTGGTAGTTACGTGTGTTATTACTTACATGGAGATAAACCAAAGATAGGTATAACTAGTCGGTGCACTATACAATGAATAGAATATAGGCTCTGGAAAAAAAGTGTAATGCGGGAATCGAAGCAAGTATGTATTTACTTAAGCCCCGTGATAAGCTACATGTTAAGCTCAAAATTTGAGCTTATTAAAATTTGGCATAAGCAGCTTATAAAATTGTGATAAGTTATTTTTATTGATTTGTCCAAACACTTTTAAAAAGACTTATGTTAGTAGATAAGTCCACGTAAACTGAGAATAAGTCAATCCAAACGGGGCCTAAGTGCATAACTTGACGCCTGTAAAGAGTAAAGAATAAAAATAGTTACTTAAATAATAGTTTCTTCGGATTATATTGTTTCTTCCAATTTTATAGTAACAATGAAGAATAATAAATAATAGTTAACCAAAACGACACAAAAAGAATGGGAAAATTGCTCAATAGACCCTTTGGCGTACTCATATGCCCCTCAAAATTTTGAAATTGCCCCCTCTCGATTTCTAACTCCCGATCGCTTTATTTTGGGAGATAGGACCCGAACTGCCCTCAACTCCATTTACGTCTGGTTTGAGAGTTACGAATTGAAAGGATCATGAGTTAGGACCCGAATTGTTCTTTCATCATAATCAAAGAGAATTTTTAATACCATGCCATAATGCAAAATTTTAAAAACAATATAATTGAACAACCACTCATATTTTTTACAACAATTGACATCTATCACTCATAATTCAGCAACAGTACAACTAAACTCGTAATTTTTTACAACACTTATACTACCTCCGATCCTATTTATAAGAGGAAATTGAGTCAGCAAAAATTGATGTATTTGGTTCAAAATTAAGTCCAGATACATTAACTTTTATTGACCTAACTTTCTCTTATAAATAGGACTGGATGGAGTATTTTCAAGCGACCTCATCATTCTAAAAAACCAACAACTGCATTTCATCACCTCATTTTTCCAAATTGTATTTGTTTGCGATTGTGGGGTTGAATGAGTAGTAAGGAAGGAAAATTAATACTATAAAACACACACACACTAACTATGAAATTCGAAGTAAAAAGGAAAAAAGAGAAAAACATTGTTTTGAAAAACCAGTTTTCTACACCAGTGATTATGTAAAACTGGTCCAGGTTGTGGCTGGTTGCCTGGTTCTTTCTAGTTCAAATGTTCGTTTTGGGGTTCTTTAAACTTCTGTAATTCATATTTACCTAGCTAGACCAGACTCTAGTTCTTAGTCAGTAGGGTTTTTAATACATTGTTGTTAACTCAGAACAATAGCATTAAAGGGAAAATATTTCTTGTTTATATTTCTGTATATACAGCAGAGCCCTCTATTGGGTATATATACATGAATGTAATAAATAACATTTAACCTATACATGTTGACTAAAAGCTATATATGACAAGAAAATAAAATAGCCTATGAATCAGGGATTAACACTGATGTGTATCTCCTAAATATTGACTAATTACATAGTAGACAACTCATGCCAACAATTGTTTGTCTGTGATTGATCCTCCTTCTCAAAGGCGAGGGGTAATATATATGTCTTCAAAGACACTCTGAAGTCAAAGTAAGGTATTAGATAAAACATAATTTGAAAGAGGTATAATTAAAATATTGTACTTAGAGGTTGTTGTCTTATAATTTTTAGATAAGTGCACGTATACAGTGTCTAAAGTTATATTATAAAGAGATCTTTCCACTAGACAACTTACTTGTGTGAAAACAAAATAATTTAAAGGTTTCCATAATAAAAGTAAAGTTAAAAACAATAAAAATGGATTTAAATCCCAACAGTAGAAAAGTGTGGCTAAGGACATAACTTAGTCACAATAGAGGTTTGCACGTAATTGGATGTTACAACTTTAAACAACTTCCTGGAGATAGATCATGTGGTATGAGGGGTTTCTTAATACAACCAACGGTTGTGTTGAGAAACAATAACTAATTCTCTCATGAAGGGTAAACTTATAAAATGATACTTATTGCCAACAAATTTAATACCACAGCAAACTTTCTTAGTTCATGTGATTTAATTCAACGGGGTCCTATAATTAGAGATGATGGTAGTACATTTTTTAAACAAAATTGAACTAAATGAACCAACCACAATTCAATTTGTTCCAGCTGGTTTAATACGATCATATATGACAGAGAGAAGGAGAAAAATATTGTGAAGATGGTCCAGGTTGTGCCTGGTTCTTTCCGGTTTAAATGATAGTTGTAGGGTTTTTTAAACTTTGGTGATTCTTATTTACCTGGCTAGACTAGACTTCGGTTCTTGGTTCAACTAGTTCATCTTGGTCAGTTGGAGTTTTAATACATTGTTTGTAACAAGGATTGATCCTCTTACCCAAAGGTAAGGGGTGATATATATGTTCTCCAAAGACACTCTGATGTCAAAGTAAGATGATAAATAAAGCATGATTTAAACGAGGTATATTTAAATGATTGTACTTATGAGTTGATGTTTTTTCCAAACAATTGCTTACAAAATAAGTGCAAATATACGCCGTCTCAAGATATAGTATAAAGAGAGCATACCCACATGAATTGTGGTGTTGTTACTTTCAACTTAAGACGCCTTGTTTGTGTAAAAACAAAATAAATCATTAAAAGGTTTCAACAATGAAAGTAAAGTTAAAAACAACAAAAATGGATATAAACATTCAAACAAACTTTCGAGGTTCTTATATCTCTCAAACATAAAAATGTAATTCATATTAAACAAATACTTTCGTCCCTTTCCTCTCTCGAGCTCAAGGAACTTAGCAATAAAATAAAGTTGATCAAGTTTTATTTTAAAGATTAGAGTCTTAACAATTTGTTTAAAATAAGCTTAAATGTTGTAACAAAAAAACATGAAAACAAATTTATTAACATCATTATTAAAGATAATCAGAGTTTACAAAGGAGAAATTACAATCCAAAGTAAAAAAAAGTGAAATCTTTGAATTACTCACTCAAAATTACTCACCTTAGCATGTAGCCACTAGGCCAGTCTGATACATGGTAAAGCTACCACTTTCATTCCAAAGTTGTAACTTTGGCCTGAACTTCACCAAAATTCACAACTTATCCATTCAACCAAACACAACAAGCATAAGATGTTTTTAATGGATAAATAACATGAAAAACTAATTAAATTCATAAACACATAAATAGACATAGGTAAGGAAAAATAGGTCATACAATCACTTAAACATCACTTGAATTAGGGATAAAGTTAAAGATAATAACCAACATTTTTGTAAGTAAGCTGGGATGAACTCCTAGCTCATTACCTCTTGATTAGTTTAATAACTGAGTTATGACTTGATTTGGATAGAGACTAAAGAGTTGGCCATTGATATTAGTGAATATGGTTGAACAATGAGTTCATACTGTTATTCGAGAACATACTGTTATTCTATAACTTTATTTTGAATAAACAAGTAATTTACTATCCGTCATTACTTTTCCAACCCTATGTGTTTTTTACGTGCCATTCAAAATGTTTGAACGTGTTTTGGAGGTTTTTATGGAGTATTTATGTCATTTGGATGATATAATCTGAACTACATAGGACACGTGAGAAATCAATAGTGTGGAAAAATGAGTCTTTAGTATTTGAAAATTGAAACAGCTAGCATGTTATTTCTAAATTCTTGTAAAAAATGTTATTTCTAAATTGATCCATAAACTATTAAAACCTACTAAAATATCAAAACCTTTCGACCATCCAACTATGTCTGTTGATAGTTTTTTTGTAGTTTTTTGACAAAACTATGTCTGCTGATAGTTGTTAAACCTAATAATAGTATTTTTATTTGTGGTTTCTTTTGCAAATTGGGTAAACCTACTTCTATTATTGATGAACCCTGTGGTTTAGTTAATAGTCTTAAATTCACTTTCTAACTTTATGTTTACTCTTCCTCAAAAACAAAAAAAACTTTATGTCTACTCTATACATGTGAAGCTCGATTCTCTCACTATTGTTAACGTGATTCTTGCTTGTAAGATAGGTAATCTGTATTTTTTGCCTCTTCTCCAAAAGAAAGTGAATCAAATGCAATTTTTAAAAGATTGAATCAAATGCAATGGAAGACATCCACCAACACCCTAATTTGCAATGGATCATATGTCTGCTCACAAATCTATCTCTTTTTTTTCTTTTTTCTTTCTAGTGGCTATCTTGTAACTTGAATGTCCAAAAGAAAGTGAACGACTGAACGATCTTATTTATAATAGGGAGCAGTATACAACCAAAATATATTATGTACTAAGAAAAAGAATTTTGATAAGAAGCATTTGGAGTGAGCTCATCCAACAAATAATGATAAAAGATCCGGTTTACATCTCCATCTTCAGATTGCTAGCTTCAATCATGCCTGCAGTCATAAAACGAAACATTTAGAAGTGTTCCCGCATCTAATCTACCGCGTATTTCCAGAATATAAAGGTTTGCAAAGTAACCATGGCTGAATTTTCAACTTTCAATCATTATAGCAGATAAAAGAAAAGTAATGAAAAAAAAAATCTTCATTTTGATGAAAAGGACTTATCAATATCTGTGGGGCTCTCAGGTCTCTATCATCTATGATATGAAAATTCAATTTGTCTTGCTTCTACTTTCTACTTCTAAGATAGCAGGCTAAGGCAAAAAGTGATTTGACATGTCATAAATTTGTATCTACCTGTAAATGGTTGAGAAGGAAATGATGTTGATCGTCCTTGATCAAAATCCACACTATGAAGATTTTGAAAATCACCTTCCCAAGTTGAGGATGGTAGGATATGCTGCAATACACATGAATTAAGATCAATTTTAGAAGACTAATCATATTAATGATTAGGAACAATATTTTTTAGGACAGATACACAGAGAGGAAGCATACGGTGAAACACGATGAGTCGAGAAAGATTTCAGGTAAAGACGCAGATGCCGGTGCATTAATGTTCCTTCGAACCCCAATTTCCGGAGGGACTATTCCCATATTGTTTATCAATCCACCACAACATGAAACCAGTTGTTGTGCTGAATTGAATTGAAGATATGCAGGGTTAGACATTTCTGATTGCATCATTGGAAAATTTTGAGTAAACACCTGTAAGATCAAATAATTTAAGAGCACTTCAGCATGCATTCTAAAATAAAAGGACCAAATCAAGATTTTAAATTGCGGTTGCAATAATGGCTGGGTTGTGATTCACGATATTGTGGATAATCACAGTCAAATGTAGCTGATACAGCCTTAATCGCGGTCGTGGACCTAGCATAAAAAATCATGATGCTGGCCGCGAGCCTTTTTACTAAAACCTTAAATTTCTACAACTTGCGTTGTCCTTACCTCTTTGGCAAACAATTCATCAATGTTGAAGTCAAGTCTTGGGTTTACAGCTGCTAATTTCATTGACAAGAACTGCATTTGGTGATAATGTACAAATTAGTTAGATAGACTTTAAATTATTCTTAAAATTGAAACCATATTATAAACTAAAACTTAATCAAAAACACTATCATATTCAGTTTAAGTAATGTCTAAAGGCAGAGAATGAAACAGGACTAGAACTCTAACCTCAACTTGTCTTTGAAGAGACTGAACATAGTTAATAATTTCATCAAGCATTCCAGCTTTGCCTGCAATTTTGTTGCATCCTGGCACTAAATCTTGCAAATACTTCATCCTTTCGCTTATTTTTTCCCTTCTAACCTGAACAAAACAGAACAAACTTTGGCCTTTAAACTACAAGTAATAAACTGAAAAATCATACTGAGCCAACCTATGCAGCGCAAAATAAGTGTCTATTTGATTTCATTGTAGAAACTATATTGTTAAAACAGATTCTACCTCCTATTAACGGTAATTTTAGTATTAAACTAAGTTAAAAAATTAAGTAAAATATAAATTTGTTAATTGTTATACGTAAAATGTTTTTACACTATCCATCAATCATGATCGTCGGACTAACTTCTTCACCGTGTTACAACATTTTTTACTATCAAATCAATTGTGCAAAATGAGTGTATTGATAATCACTTTTTATTAACCATGTAATGACAAATTAAGAAAAAAATAGTGAAAGATAAGAATTGTTAATTTTTACTCACTCTTTCAGCTAAGCTATGACTATCAGTAGCTTGACCGCGACGTGCTCGAACATGAATGTAATCAGGCTTTTGATTTTGAATCTCTGAACCTTTTGAATTTTCCTTGGAACCAACGTCATCACAATTTTCTTTGTTTTTCATCTTTGTATTCTTCTGTCCCTTTGTTTGCTCAGTGATTTTGGATTCACCTTCTTCAACACTCACTTTGATCCTCTTGTCTTTGGACTTGATATCCACCTTGTTATCAGCTTTCCTTTTCTTAACGGTTTCTTCGCAGTTTTCAAAACCGGGGTCGGGTTTCATAGAGTTAGCTACAACTTCACCAAGAGCAGAATCACAACCAACCATCAAAAATTGTTGTGAAGAAGAGAAACCATTTCCGGGAAAGTAATGTCGGTGTTCGTGATCTTGTTCATGTTGGAACTTCTTCCTTGCTCTTTGTCTTTCCAACACTGTCATGTCGGAAATGGTTCCTCCTACTAGATTTCCTGAAGTGTTAAGACAATGTAACATGTTGATCTTGCAGTGTGTAATGTACTAGGTCTTGTTACGTGCTAAACTACGCACTGGGCAATGTTGATATCGTGCGCTATGCTTTTTGTAGAATCGAATCGGAGAGTTAAGAGAAGAAAAGAGTGAAGTGAGGGTAGAAGCTGTTGCACGTATATATGATATAATGAAGGGTGGAATGAGTATATGAAATTATTTTTAGTTCGGGGAATGGGTATGTGAAATTATTATTTTTATTTTTAAAAGTTTGGAGTAGTTGTAAATAAAAGACTCAAAAGAAATGTTAACAAATGTCTCAGGCATTTTCCGTAAAAAAAAAAAGTTGTCTAAAATATTTGTTAAGAAGTTTAAAAAAGAAATGATACATTCAATGCAATGCAATAAAAACTTAAAAAGTAATTTTTACTACATAAAATTTATAATTATTTTCATGTTTAAATCCTTAACAAGTGCTATCATAACACTTGTTAGCAAAATCCTTAATCAAATTACAATTTTGGTCATTCATTTATAATTGTATAATTTTGATCCTCAACTCATTTCAGAAATCTTGATCCATGGTCATGAGCATCTAATTTGATAGTACGGAAATAAGGGGTAAAGATCCTCTCCATTTTTTAAATAAATGGAGATTGTCAATTACTATAGTTTTAAAGTAAATATATGATATAAATGCACATATTTCAAGAATTGAAAACATTAATATCACATATTTACTTCAAAACTATAGTAATTGACAATCTCCATTTATTTAGAAAACGGAGAGGATCTTCACCCGGAAATAAGTTGATTACTAAAAATCTTTATAATCATTTCAATTGATCTTCTAGGAGCTCTAAATATTTGGCCATACCTCAATTTTACACCCCATTTTTTAAAATCTCTCCTCAATTAAGCATTCGTTTTCACGTGTTTAATCTAATTTATTGTTACCTAATCAAATTGAACTATTAAAATCACTAGTTGGCAAAAAATTCTCAAACAAGACAAAATTAATCAATTAAAAGTGGATACCACCAAAGATCAAAACTACATTTAAGTTAAAATGAAAAAAGTTTAAAAAATTGAGCTGAGAATGGCGGAATCTGAGAAGGTGTGGCCGGAATTATTAGAAGAGAGAAGTGAGTGTGTAGGGCAGAGAGCCAATCGATATATCCATAACCGAGGCCGTGGGCTCTGGGCCCTACTGATATGACTGCCACGTGGGCGTGTTCCATAGCACAAAAAATGGGTCCACTCCTTTCAGTTTTTCTATTTTATTTTGGGTCTGGGTGGACCAAAACTTCAACTTTCACTAATATAGGAATTTTCGAAAATATACTAATAGTATGGGTGATTCGTCAACTCAATATTTCAACTTCAATAAAAATAGGTTTCAAATTAAAATAGTGAAAACAATTTTCATAAATTTAAAAATTTGTAGACTAAAATAGTAAATCAGTGAGAATATGATGGTTAAGTGCATTTAATCCTTGATTTAAAATGTAATAATCCCTTTTAATGTTGAAAGTATGATAGAGATTAAAACCTGTCACTTCTTTTCAAAAAGTTCTTGCACTCGTATTTATACATTTCTAATTCTTTCTTTTGCACCTTGTGCTTTAGCGCCTAGAGTTGTTTAATATATATCTCATTTTTGCTTTTTCAAAACAAAAAAATAAAAACTTCATCTTCTTTGACAAACTTATTCTTAATGTGTCATTTCGCTCAAACTAACAATTGGTTTTTTGTTGATGACAGTGGTTGAAATAAGTTATTAGAATTTTACATTGAGTAAATACAAGTGATCAATGTTATTGTATATTTAAATCATGAAATTTTTGTATCTAATTAACTAATCTTTTAGGTTGAACTCTTTCATCGTATATTTAAAATACTAAATATTAACAATTAGACGTGTTGTGCGTGACATGAATAAAATAATACAATACAAGGGGGAGGTGCTGGGGTGGTGCTTGTGAGTGGTTCTGGTAGGACATTGTAATGAATGTGAGTAGTTACAGGTCTTCGTTGGTTGAGCATCAAGATTCATATTCCGAGAACATAGATGAATCTAATAATCTACATATACCACCTAATATGGTTGTCCATATTAGTAGCAACCTTTCATTATGAACGTTTCTTTCTACTTCTAGTCTTCCTTTTTATTCAAACAAAAACATTTTTTTGCCATATGTAAATTTAAATAATATTTTGATTGTCTAGTTATCACTCATGTCCACCTTTAAAGTAAAATTTCTATCTTTTCATATTGATCTGTAAATGTATAATCTTAAAGTTAATTTGATTGGGCAAGAGTTAGCTTAGCTATAGAAACCCATAAATAATGATGTGCTTAGATACTCTAATGTTGAATATTTAATAAAAGTCTAATCCCTTCAACGAGTTGCTTGTGTTTGATTAGTCAATAAGTGAGGTTACACTTTAAAGAAAGGGATTGATGGGTTTTAAAAAACAGCCTGTTAAAATTTGTCGGATAATCATAGGTTAGGAATTGACATCATATTTAGTTGCTAAACATGACATTGATTTTATTTTTTTTTGTTGCTATAATTAGTTATTTGTCATTCTAATGACACATACCTTTCTTGGATGTAAAATTTGATCATGAGGTAGGATGATGTTTTGCAAAATTGCAAGAGGGCACTTCAAGTCAACTAGTCAAGTGTATTTGTATCGGTGTTTTTTTAGCATTGAGGTTTTATATGATCATTTTTTTAGAGAAGTTTTATATGATCATGGTGAGTCTCTGATACCTAGCTCGCATGAATTTTCATTTATCAAATTTTTGTTTTGCAAGAGGGCATGCTCTCTCTTTCATTTCTATTTCTATGCGGCCACTTGACATTAATAGTATTCATTAGTCTAAATCAAGCTTTGCTTGCAAATTTATTCTCTCATTTGAAGCTTGAAGCAATATTGTAAGGTAAGGGGCAACCAAATTAAAATTTCAAACTTTGTAGGAACAAATCCAGAGAGGATGAGGGCAACTTCCATTATTATCACATATGGACCCTCTCTCACCTAGACCCTCCCTCTCCAACTTTATTTTTTGTTCAAGAGTCTCTCTATAGGTCCCCATTATTTTCTATATTGCATACACTTAAAATGACCCTATACCACAGCAAAAGGTGAATGGGACCTGCTTTCTTTCTACATCTCACTTTCCCCATCACTTTCTTTGTGGAATACATCAACAGAAAACTACTATGCCCCCCTATTAATTTGTTTTTCTTTCTAGTTTCTTAAGTGATTTCCATCTTATATATATATATATATATATATATATATCTTTGACTAACCCTCAATAATATATACACTGCATTCATTATCTAGGCTTAGTACCAATCCATACAACCTGTACAAATAAATAATGTTCTTGTTATATTTATAATTATAATTAGGCAAATTTATGAAATATATTCATATAGCTATAGCTGCCCAATTTTTTTTAAGCACAATATATTAGTATTTTAGTGCCAACAAATTGTTCTGCAATTGATAGATATTAATATCACTGTCAATGTACTCCCTCCCTCTCTTCCTTCTTTAATATCATTTGATTTGATTATTGATTCTAATAACAAATAATAATTCCTTATATAAAAAAAAAAATACTAATATGGTATTGAAATATAAAAACACAAAATAAAAAGATTTTTTTCCCTCTAAAAAAAACAACAATTAAAAATAAAACAGAGCAATAGTACTATATTTCGTGCAGACGAAATATACCGGTTTGTCAATTAATAGCATGAGAGTTTTGTTCTCGTGAGCATAGCTTCGTTGGCGGGAACATGCATTATTTTATGCAGGGGCCGAGGTTCAAACCTCGGATACCCCGCTTATTCACTTTGAAAAAGGTGAATTCTAACCGATGAACTACTTGAAAGGAAAAAAAAACATGGAGTTTTTTCTTAGGAAAAAACATGGAGAGTTTTGAGGTATATATATTGGAAATTGCTTTTCTGACATACATATCTTCACAATGACACAAGAAAATTACCCAAAAGTCCCCAGCGGTAGTTAACTACCGTTGAGAAAGTCGGCAGCAGTTAACAACCGCTGGTGTCAACGGTAGTTAACTGCCGTTGATCTGTTTATATGAACAAAACAGACATAGGAGTTTTCAAAACTCCATTGTTGCATTTTTATTATTTCTTAGGTGCGAATTTCACAAAGCATAAGTCATTCTAAGCCAATTTCAATCACAAAATTAAGTAAGTATTTTGAATCCTAATGCATTGGTTTTTTGTTATTGAATTGTTAGATTTTTTGGAATATTTTTGACAAATTTAGGTTTTAGAAATTGTTTTGATTTGATGACGATTTTGTATTGATTTGTTATATGTTGTTTAGAATATAATTGTGTTAGAAAATGTTAGGAATTGTTAGAAATTGTTAGGTATTAGAAATTGTTAGAAATTAGATATTGTTTTGATTTGATGATGATTTTGTATTGATTTGTTATATGTTGTTTAGAATACAATTCTGTTAGGAATTGTTAGAATTGTTTAGGTTTAGGTTGTTATGAATTATTAGAATTCTTATAGAAGTTTTATTAAATTGTTAGGTTTAGGTTTTGATGAATTGTTGTAGAATTGTTAGAATTGTTTAGGTTTAGGTTTATGTGTAGGTTTTGATGATAGTTTAGGTTTAGTTTTTGATTTTATGATTTTATGAGTTTATGGCATTGTTGTTTAGTTTAGATTTTGATCGTCAATTTTTTTTTTATGTAGATATGTCTCAGAATCAGGGTAACGTTCAGGGTGATGACAAGAAGAAAGAAAAATCGCCTATGACATGGCACGAAATTGTTTGTGATGGTTCCGAAAAAAAAGAAGGATTCGAAGGTGCCGGTGTACAATCAGTCGAGGTTGAGGAGGAGCGGGAGGACATGCTATTTTGGTCCTCAACCAAAAGAAGGTGCCCTGGGGACTGTAGCGGGCAACCCGATTGACTTGTGTGACGAGGAAGAATGAATGTAATGGCTTCTAATGCCTAATTGTTTTGGACTTTTTTTTTTATGTTTTTTTGTGTCGCGCGCATTTTGGTTGACATTATGGTACTTTGAATAAAATTGTGTTTTGAATAATTTCGATTAAAATTGTGTATTGAATAATTTCGATTAAAAATTGCGTATTCGAATAAACACTGATTAAGTCCAACATGAATTCGAATAAAAGTTGCGTAATGAATAAATAAATTCGAAAAGTGGTAAATTCATTACATTACATTACATTCGGAAATATACCTTCCAACTACAACAATTATCTTACCTCTGAATGGTGTAAATTCAAACTTGCTAAACAGTAGGACTCCAGCATTCCCCCGACATCTCTATTGTTCCATTCAAAAGATTAAATTCTTGTTAGGCTTGGTTTAAATGACGGTATTCAAGTGTCAAAAGAATGAGGTGCATTCCTTGACACTTCAATACCTTCATTTAAACCAGCCTAACAAGAATTTAATCTTTTGAAAGGAACAATAGAAATGTCGGACGAATGTTTGAGTCCTGCCGTTTAACAAGTTCGAATTACCTCATTCAAAGGAAGACAATTGTTGTAGTTAGAAGGTACATTTCCCTACCTAATCACGATCTTCTAGCGGAATCAGACTCTTGATAATATCTTCAGTTGATCTCAGCGACGTTACCCGCATATCAATCCACTTGAGCATGTTGTGCTCCCAAAACATGTTCTTCACGTTTTCGTCATTTGTTAATTCCACCCAAGTGAATGATATTCTCCCCTCGTCGAGCGTTGGACGTTTATACCGAACGTATTCCACCCTCATTGTGTCTCTGGGGTTGACTCCTTGGTTGAATTCATTCAGTTGATCCTTGAGACCTCTTAACGTTACACCAAGGCACCGAACCTTCAACCTCTGAGGTTCTCCACCATTGAATTGTGCATGAACGTCGATACACCCGACCATTATTTCAAATCTACACAATTAAAAAAATTAAAAATAATCAATGAAAAACTCATTCAAACACTTGTAGTGAAAATTTTACATAAACCCTAAAAATCTTAAATAAACCCTAAAAAATTTATAAATTCGAAAAAAAAAATATAAATTTAAGCAATATAACTCCATTATAACAAGTATTCATAATATTTGTTAATAGCATTTCAGATCTACAACATAACTATATTAAAAATAAAAAAATCAAACCCTAAAAAATTTATAAAATTCAAAAAAAATATATAAATTTAAGCAATATAACTCCATTATAATAAGTATTCATAATACTTGTTAATAGCATTTCAGATCTACAACATAACAATATTTAAAAAAAATCAAAATTTAAAAATTAAACTACAACTAAAATTATAAACATATATACTAACTAAAATTAGTAGAGTTTTTTTTTAGAGAGAGGGAGAGAGTGAAAATTTTGAATTTTTAGAGAGAGATGGTGATGATAGAGTGGTTGAAACCTGGGTTCTGTCTTGAATATGTTACGAACACAACGGTAGTTAACTACCGCTGGCACTAGCAGCAGTTAACTGTTGCCGGCTTTGTCAATGGTAATTAACTACCGCTAAGGACTTTTGAGTAATTTTCTTGTGTCATTGTGAAGTTATGAATGTCAGAAAAGCAATCTTCATGTATATTTGCAGTTTTTTATCTACTCTTTCCTTTGTTTTATTTTCTACTGCTGATACAATATCTATCTGCTACTGTTTTGCCCTTTCAAGGCCCACTAAGAATTCCAAAAAAATGTTCCACCGCTTGCAAATATTAGGAAAATTAATTGGAAAACCTCCTTATCTTAATCTTATTTAATTGATATCTATATGTACCACAATAATAATTGTGGGAGGGAGATGCGAGATGGCATATCAGGAAGAGAGCAGCAGATTCAATGTACAAAATTGTACAAGGAAGGAATCATATTTACTGGCTAGAATGAATTATATAAGTTGGGGTTCTTGAAACATGAGACTCTATTGGGAGTATCTATTGCTCCATTCCTTAGTCCATGCATAAATTATAGTAATACATGATGGTTATGCCATGGGCTTTCTTCTCCTCTTTAATGCAAAAACATGCTCAACATACACTTCTACCAAACAATATCCTATGTATATATCTACTTATTACTAAAACTGACTTTTTTTTCTAAAAAAATTAATTGACTTTAGTTTTAAAAAGCAAAAAATATGATATATTAAAACATCTAAACAATAGGCCATCAAACCAAAATAAAAATGATAATATTTTTTTTTAAGGAAAAAATACTAACAAGTGTCCTTAGAACACTTGATAAAAAAATCTAAAAAAGAAACTTTATCTTAAAAATAGTGTATTTAACATCTCTAAATTTTAAAAATTGACTTTTTTACCATGAATTTATCACTTAAAAAGCCAAGAAGTATGGTATATTAAAACAACACAATCACAACACAAGGGATGCTATGATTGAGAATAATCACAACACAAGGAATGCTATGATTGAGAATAAACGAATGTTAAAGATTACAGAAAAATCAATTAGCAGTTTAATTCTCTCATAGACATTTAAGTGGTTGAGTGCTCCAATGATAATAACCATAAGAAAAATCTTTAACCTTAGACTTAACCCAAGACCATACCAATAGTTTAACCATGTCAAAAAGGAAACCTGATAAAAATGATAAGAGTAAATTACCCCCCTTCCCTTAAAGATGCTTGAATTACACTCTTGATGAGCAAAACCGCAAGTGTACGGTTTTACCGAAGTAGTAAAAAGAGAGTATCGTTCCAACAGGGAGTTGTTTAATTTGATTGACTTTTAAGAGATGATTAGAAGAGAGTTTGATTGTAAAGACTGGGTTTTAAAGGTTTTAAAACAATAATAATAGAAAGCGCCTTGGGATTATTGGTTCATCGTAATAACGAATCCTTCACAAACAAACCCTAAACCATGACTTTATATTCGACCTACTTTCTAAAGACAAGTTTCTCTTTGGCGTATCAAAGCCTCTCTCGAGGTGCAGTGAGTGTGTTCCTCTAGCAACCACACCTATTCTCATGGTTGATTGCTATTAGAATCCTTGAAGAACGAAACTTTATATGTCTCAAGGTTTGCTAGACTATTCTCATGTTTTGCAACCTTTGTCTAATTTCACCTGTTCCAATATCAAAGCTCCGTTGTCGCTTTATGAATTGATATTTGAGATGATGAATTAACAAATACTAACCCTCCACTGTCGCTTTATGAGTTTGGTATTTGTTAATTTATTATAAAAACGGTGAAATAGATTAGAAAGTAGATTTATATAAAATTAGAGTTTATGGCTTGGTTTGATTAGGATTATGTATAAAATTAGGATTGGTTTTCAAGATATTCCAAGACGCTTTTTATTATTCTTTTAAAAATCCAATCTTTACAACTGAACTTTCTTCTAATCATCTTCTAAAAGTTAATTAAATTGAACAACTTCATGTTGAAACGATACTCTCTTTTTACTACTTCGGTAGAACCGTACATTTGCGGTTTTACTCATCAGTGAGCTACGATCAGTTGGCAGGGATGTTGCATATTATATGCAAGGGGCGGGCGAACCTCAAACACCCCATTTATTCACCTGTATGAGGTGAATTTCTAGTCACTAAGCTACTAGACCAAAAAAAATCAGTGTCTCTAGCTTAGCTTGTACAAATTTTTTTCCTTAGCAGACATAGCAAAGCGTTCGAAAGCAAAAGCAAAATATCGTCAGACACGGTTGGAAGCGATTCTGCGTATATTTACGGGCGGTGATAATTGATTTTTGATGAAAAATGATAGAATATAAATTAATTCATTCATATTTTTGTCAAACATATAAATTAATTCATATTTAAATATTTTTCTATAAAAGTGAGCTGAATAATAAAAAAAAATGCCATCAGTATATATTTTTCAAAGATGTTAATTTTTTATTTCATATATTAAAGTTCATTTTATTGAAATATAAAACTTATTTATTTTCTTTCAAATAAAAACTTATTTATTTATCTACTAAAAAACTATTTTTTTTATTACCATATTACTACAACTTAGTTATATATTATCGTGTTATTAAATAAGTTCGTTTATATAAAAAAAATTATATATATTGGATAAATTTCTCTTAGAATTGGCAATGATATATATTATATATAACTGATAGTGCAAGTAAATCAAATTGAAGAAAGAAACTAGTCAATCGTCACAAACCAAAAAACTGAAAAAAGAAAAGTACAATGTGATGGAATAAACATATTTTGTTGAAGATAAGAAGAATAATGAATCCAGCTATAATACTACCCAAAAAAGTGAATCCAGCTATAAGCCTCATTAGAAGAAGTATGCATGGGGTACATGCATTTATAGAGTGGATCCTAAAGCTCAAAAGGTCAAACAATGACAATATATGTGCTAAACTGCACTTAATTAAAAAAAGAAAACATTTGTATATGCTTTAATTTTAATAGAGATGGTAAATATCTCAAAAAACATTTTGCAACAATTTTTTCTCTTAATTTTGTATTTCTAGTTAATTAATTTTAATTAAAAGTGAAAATTAATTAAGAAATAAAGGATGGGAAAATATTGATTCTTATAGAAACGACTAGTAAAGACAATTAGCCATGTCTCTACCAGCACTACAAAAATAACCAAGCAAGGAAAGTAGGTGTTAGCATGCATATAAATACTATTCTCCCAATATCTTTAAATATTAGCATATTCCTTTTGTTTTTCGTTTTTCTTCGAATATATATATTGAATCACACCCAACCAAACAAGTCCAAGCTGGGGGTAGCCAAGTTGTACTTCAATTGGGCCCTTTATATTTTGTCCCTCATACCAGAGATAAACTTTCCCACCTTCAATATGAATTTAGAGATGCGCATAAAAATAAATGCAAATATGTATGGTTTTCTGGAAAATTGGGG
>Ga0228711_1006964_pt1 | contig 16589 bp, 7 predicted proteins | sample MedpolnodulmetaG_2_FD_177996 | JGI IMG/M metagenome (GOLD analysis project Ga0228711, IMG submission 177996) | Root nodule microbial communities from Medicago polymorpha collected in Santa Monica, California, United States - brown nodules | ecosystem: Host-associated > Plants > Roots > Nodule...
CTAACGGGGGGGTGTAGTCTTTTTGTTTCCTCTGATTTACTGTCTTTTTCCACTAATGAAAGCAACACTTCAAAGTTTTCTCGAGCAATGGTGTGACCCTTTTGTTAGTACACTGCTTCCTTACATTTTCTGTCTTTTTTTCTTCCACTTTATTTTACTAATAATCTATTGAAAAATACCAACAAATATTTTAAGGCACCGATTAAAAAATCAAATATAGCAGTAATTATATCGGATCTTGTGTAATCAACTCCTCAAAAACTTAAAAAACATCACTTTCACTTTAAATTTTTTTTTTGTTTCCTTAACCATTATCCATAGGACACTGGTTAGCATGATCTTAATCTATTAAAGTAATTTAAAAAAAAAGTATTATTACATTTAATTACATGTATCAATGTTGTGTTTGTGTTGAACACCGACAATATCAAACATGTCTTTCATCAAAAGTGTTGATGTTACACAAGTAATAACTCAATTCATCCTTTAAAAAGATCCTCGCAAGTGATTAGTGGAATTGAATCAACAGATTAATTTGACCTTGAGCTGGATATAAGTTTTTTTTTTTAAATAACTCAGTTCATTCTCTTCCCTTCTATACCCCACACAACAGAAAGCAGACAAAAGCGAAACTGTTCACTTTTGGTTTCTTCTTCCTATTCCTGTTTCTGTTACTGTTGTGTGGTCCAAAACCATAGGACAAATGTTTACTATAAAAATAGAAAAGGACAGTTTTCAGGGTAAAGTATTATATGTTCCATTTTAGAATATCTGCATTCAATTTAGTACTCTTTAATTAGTATAGCACAATTCGACAAATACATGGGGTTTAAAGATGATCATACATGGTGTTGATCCCACCTATGAAACACGGATACAGATATCAGACACGACAGAAACATTGACACGTCGACACTGTTGATAATTTCAGAAAATCATTTAATTCAGTGTAATTATATATGTTGATGTCGGACACGACACTTGTCCAACACTGAAACACGCCTAAACCAAAGAGTGTTGATGCTTCATATTCCGAGACTTGTGTGTATGGAAGATCATTTGTTTAGAAAGTTGGTCAAGCTTCATATAGGTCTCAATATTTTGAAGGATTAATATGTGACTCTAGCCATGATTTTAAACTGCACTTTTGGTTATTTTGGAAATTAATTTTATTGTGGTAAAATGTAGGAAAATGCGACTGATACCGTTGAAATTGTGGTTGTGATGCCACTTCAAAGACTTCAAAATATGCAATATTGAAGCCGCAATTGCGGTTAACCATGACTCAAACTCTAAGATATATACCGGTATCAAGCATGATTTTAAATCACGTTTAACGTTAAGAGAAATGCTAACATGTACCCTAAAATATTTGTTTGTGTATTACGTATAGAAATTCGATAGGGAAAATTTGATAAAAATTTGGTTATGACCCTAATGTTATATATACCACTTTAACAAATATTCATTTAACATAACTTAGAGAAAGAGAAATAAATAGTGAACTGCTATATAACTTCTCAACAAAACCGGTCTAAGAGTAAGATTATTAAATCTCTTGCTTTAGGGTCACAAACAAAAAGTTAATTTTTAGTAGATTTTATTAATAAAAAATACCTCATGCAGGTAAAAAAAGGACCCACATATTAAATTCATATTAGGTCTCACTTACTATTAAAAATTAGGGAAATGCTAATTTGTGCCTTTATAACACATGTTAAGAATTCCACTAATAAAAATTATGTATTGAAAATTGTATTAATTTATTGCTCAAAAAATGTAATATTAATTTTTTTTATTAAATTCTTACCATTAGTTGAATGTTTAACTTGTGTCTTTAAATGCATGAGTTAGTATAACTCTAAAAATTATCAGACCAGTCTTACTCAAGAATATAATATGTACCTCATTTTTTTTTTAAGGAAATATATACCTCGTCTTTTTTTTTGAGAGAAAATATGTACCTCGTCTGTTTAGTCCATAATAGCATTTGATTATGCCACCAAATTAGTTAACAAACAAAATCCGACTTCATTAAGGTTTGATCTTGTTGGTCTGTCTTTTAACAAAAGTAGGATCATTGTGTTACCAAGCCACTTGCAAAGATTATTATGTCTACAAGCTTAGTAATTAAGAACTTTATTTAAGAAGTTTATGCTTTTCATGTAATACATCATACTTTATAAGGAATGAACCTTATACTAGTGTGGTTAATTATTACTTTGTTCTAGATCTACTATCAAACAAAGTAGGAAGAATAGTGGATATATATGGAATCCTATCTACATGGCAATATCGATTAAAATGGTTAGGCATAATGTTGCATGAAAATCTAGTTCAAAATATTTTTTAGTTGAGGTTTGGCTTTGCATTTACACTATGTATTAAAGGCGATTTAGAATTGAGAAGTGATTGTAGTTCTTTGATCAAAATTATCTCATATTCCGTTAGATTTTTTATCGGTAGGAGTCAAACTCGATACTTTAGAATTTACAACACTCACAAACAGTCAAACATTATAAATGAAACACTTGTGCTAGATTCTAATAATTCAACTTCCATTAGATCATATAAAGGTTATGTCCTAGAAAAGGTACACGGAGAAGGACTAAGGCTAGTCGTTGCCTCTAACCTAGATTTCATAAGTAAAAATGACCAAAATTTCCTGGTCAATTCGATCTTGATCGATCAAATCATATTCAATATCAACCACAATGTGTTTCAAACATGTAGTTGGAACATGAGTGATTGTTCAACTTAAAATGTGCGACTACATATAACTTTGCCCTAGAACACGCAACTACATTTTTTTTTGAACAAATCAAAATGATATACATAATAACCATTAGTGAATCTCCCCACACAAGGCATGCAGACATAGAAACACCTGTAAATATTTACAGAGTCACAGTGCTATACTAAAGCACCAACCAAAAACAGAGAAACTAAATTACATGTAAATGCCCATAGAAGAAAGCGGTTGTTTCCACCAATCATGATAATTGTAACTGAAGGAAGCAACTGAGGCTTTCAACCAGAGGAACAAGTTTAGCTTAACTTTTTCAATGAGGGTAAAGGGAGTAGCAACCCTATTTTGGAAGACTCGGTTGTTCCTCTCCTTCTAAAGAACCCAAACAGTAGCAAACCAGATTATCGAAAATGTCTTAGCGTTGATTTGAGATTCGACCATATGGTTGATCTATGAGATAAGAAATGAGAATATTTTTATTATATCACGAGTAATTACGCAGAGATTGTAAATCATATTTAGACATTAACATCAAAATTGTTTTTGGTTCGCTTAAAACCTCATTTTACTTATTCTATAGGTGAATCCTATAAAATGTAATTCTTGATCTCTTCCTATTCCATTGTTGATAAATATTTTTTGCTACTTCAAAGAACATTAATCATGCTTTTATATACTTAACCAATAGGATGTTTTGGCTTTTAAAAAAATTACATAGATGAAATATTACAATTTTCCTAGTACATATGTTGTAGTTTAATAAATGAATTATTAGGAATATAAGGATTTAGAAGGTTATATCTGATGGCAGGAAGGTGATAACTTTGGAATGGCTGCCTTGAATGATCATTGTCATATGGGCCATGTACGATGTGCTTTCCATGGTTTCAGTGTTTGAGATTTTTATTATTGACTAGACTACACCTTCATTTTTACCACTAAAAGAAGCAAAAGATTGTGTTGGGAAACTCCTTTTAATGGCATTATTACACTGCACGCACCATATATATATACTCCATAATATCACTCCTTTTTTTTTTCTTTTTCTTTTTTCCTTGGGTTAATTTGTTTGACATTTTTTTAAAACATGTTTGGCAAGAAATTCTTGCTCATCGATATTAAAGTGAGTTTAGCCTTATTTTTTTTTTATAACGAAGGAATTAACCGATATACATTTTTTTGAGAGAAAAAAAAAAAGATTGATATGCATATAAATAATGAGTGATATTTTTTTCTTGCATTAATTTAATTTATAGAAAACTATCACTTCGGACTCATGGTGTATTTAGTACCATATTTACACAATTTTTAGAACTATTACCTCATGGTGTATTTAGATTTTTAGAACTATTACCTCATGGTGTATTTAGAACTATTACCATTTATTTAGAACTATCACTTCTGACTCATGGTGTGATTAGTACCATATTTACACAATTATTCGTTTTTATGTTAAAAAAATTTTAAGGATCTTTTTTTCATTCAACAATTTTTTTTAGTTTATTGTTTAAAAAAATATATTTAGTTTATTGTTAAGAAACTCACATTAAAAAAAATTATGACATAAATACATATTTATAAATAGCCTTTTGTCAAAAAAAAAATAAAATAGCGGTAATCCTTACCATTCAAGTTGCTTTTGTTTTGTAAAAGTTGAATAGAGATTCGAGCCGAATCGTAAGATAATGTTAACGAATGCTCTCAGACATTCTTTAAGACCTTTAAATAGTATTTTCTCCGTTCCTTTTTAATTGTCGTTTTTAGAGAAAAAAAAATTCTTCCCATTTAATTGTCACTTTTAAAGTTCAATGCAATATTAAATGTTGTTTTATCAATATTACCCTTAGATATTTATTGCGGAGAGAGAAACATATAAAATGAAGGGAAATGCTAACCGGTGCCCCCGGGGCATTGGTTAAGGATATGAAAAAGGAAGTTATATAGTAGTTAATGCATTGAAATTGTGTAATTAATTTATAATAAAGTCAAAAACAATTTCCTTTTATGGTAATAATTCTCTTTTATGGTATGCTTAACCAGTGCCCCGGGGGCACCGGTTAGCAGGACCCTAAAATGAAATATTAAATTAATAAGGTCATTATAGTAAAAGTAAAAACAATTATATCAAAAGTAGTAACATTTATTGAATGTCTTGGTTTGTGTAAAATGTCAAAAAGTGACAATTAAAAAGGAACGGAGGTAGTAACATTTTATGAAAACATGTGTAATCAATGTATTTTTTTGTTGAAAGAACGTGTAATCAATGTATTTGAAATTGAAATATTTGACTTTCTTATAAATTAATTTCTTTTTTTTGAAATGATTAAAAAGTGCTTTGAGAACACTCGTTAACAAGACCATCAACTAATAATCTTAAAACGTAAGTATAGGAAGAGGGGCCAGAGGGAACTAGGTTGGTTTTTCTGTAATCATATGTAATTTTAATTCATGTTATCATATATCTGCATTTAATGATCAAGATAGTGGAGGTGGTTAATGGTCCAACGGTACGTGGCTGTGCCGTACGTGACAATTGCAAACTATTTTGGATTAGGGCTAGGCCCTTGTAAGTCGTAATGATACCAATCCCAATTATGTATAGACCCAACATTACTTTTTGTATCTGTATTATTCCGACAAAAATTAGTCCCATTTCAAAAAGCTTATATATTGAATTTGAAAATGATAATAATTATAGGGGAATGAAAGACAAATGGACAACAAGTTGTGCCGTAAACCCATATTGAAATTAAAATAATATGAGAATAACGTGATATCCTAAATAAATTAGTACCTCATTAAGTTATAAGTAAGTTGAAACTTTTTAAATCAATTGAATGATGAATGTATTGTGTTTCTCTTCAGAATGTATTGTGTTTCTCTTTACTTCGAGGTCAAATTTCTTGAACCCCCCATTCTATTCATGACAATATTGTCGTGTATACCTTAATCTTATAAATGTAATTGTTTGAAATTTTAAAAGTTGGTTCATCATTGTCCTAGCCACGAGGTGGGTTTGCAGAACTTTACTGCGTCTTTTGGTACTTTCTTCCCTGCGAATGGGTAGTAAGGGAACAAGGCGCCTGTGCGGATGATCGTTGAAGTGCGGTACAAATTAGGGCTGGCGCAAAGCGCTTGTCTCAATTTTTGAACCATAATTAAGCATTTTTCTTCTCTTATGTTGTGTAATCTTGAAAGACCAAAAGAGCGACCTTTTAGAAAAGTAAAAGATTGGGGGTTGAGTGCATTTGGGGTAAGATTATTGTGTTGGGAAACACATTCTAAATACATTAAATAGTGAGATTTTATTAGAGAGAGGATCTAAACTTTCTTCGTTAGGTTCTTCTCGTGGGTTGTGAGAGACTTGAGAAAGTGTAGAAATTACGGTTCTCTCTTAAGAGCTCTTGAAGCTAATTTCTTGTAACATCTTTGTATCTCTTTTAAAGACTTATTCATGTGGATTGAAGGTAACTAGTTTAAACATAGTTCCTTGTGATTGCTTGGACTATTTGGTTATTGGTTCCCACTATTATTTGCACCACATCCTTGTTCTTGTTGAATTAGTGACAAAGGTATGAATACACAACAGCGGCGACCACTGTGCGGCAAGGGGTAAAATTCTTTAAGTGAGCACCTTGGTTTCCAGATGGGATATCAATAAGTTTTTCAGAAGCAATGATTTTGGGGGTATGGAAGATGAAGATATAAGAAATCTTAACTCAACAAAAATGTTTAGAAGCTTTGACGGGTGAGGTTGTGATTTTAGCAACTTTGACATAATCGTAGTAGACCGAGATGATTAATAAGGAAAATAGTGGTATTCTCTTGTGCCTCAAATATAAGATGTCGAGGGATGTCGCAAAGGAGAAGAACATGACGTTAATGTGAACCAAGTTGGAGACATTGTATATGACTAAGTTTATAGTCTCAATTCTTGAAACAACAACTCTATTCATTTAGGATGGTGGACTCAATCTATTATGGAGAAACTGATGGAGTTTAAAATATAGTTGATCATTTGGTGAATATTGAGGAAGAGGATAAGACTTTACTTTTATTGTGTGCATCACCTATTCCTTTCGAGCACTTCAATGATAATATACTTTATGGAAAAGAAGGCACTATCACTTTGGATGAGGTCTAATTGGAGAACCAATGAGGTAACCACGTTTAATGACTTGAAGGTTGAAGATTGAAGATTGTTAATGCTTAAATGTGTCAAGAGGAAGAAATGGTAGTAGATTAAATTGTAAGGGTAAGAAATCTTGGTCTAAATCCAATTCCAAAGGATTTGATAAATCAAAGTACAAATGCTTCATTTGTCATAATATCGGACACTTCAAGAAGGATTTTCTTGACAAGGAAAAAATGGTAGTTTTTCCATTAACGTTATGGTTGCCTCAAATGAAGAAGGTTATGAAAGTGTTGGTGTGCTAGTTGTTACAAGTTGGGAACTAAAGAAAAGTTAGGTCACAAACTATGTTTTCTCTTATCACATGTGTCTAAGCAAAGAATACTTTGAGACTATGGACCTAGATACTTTGAGACTTTGGACATGAAAAGAGGCAGAGTCATTCACCTTAAAAAAACAAAGCTTGTATTGTCCAAGATATGAGTTCCATTCGTCTAAATATGTTTCATACGTGTGAGTTTCTTTTTCAAAATATGTGGTACATTTATGATCTTAAGCAAAATATATTTTACATGATTATGTTTGATTGTTTAGATTATTGCACTATAATTGAGCATGACATGTTAAGAATTTCACATGGTGCATTAAGAATTACTAAAAGTCTAAAAATGTTTGGCTTATACATTTTAGATGATTATATTGTTATTGGTCATGCATGTATAGCTAGTCAATACTCTTACATTAAAATCAAATTGTGACATTTAAGGGTAGGACATGATAGTGAAAGGAGTTTAGTTGAACTAGTTGAACAAAGTTTGCTAGGAAAAAATAAATTGGAGAAATTAGAATTCACTGATAATTGCATACGTGGCAAATCATATAAGGTTAAGTTTAGGAGTGACAAGCATCATCCTAGTAATCCCTTTAAGTATGCTCACTTGTATTTATGGGGTCCTTCTAAGGTGACCACTCGTGGGGAAGCTCTTATTTTTTTATTTATTTTTACCATGACCGATGATTATTCTAGAAGAGTACAAATTCATATTTTATAACATAAAAGTGACATCTTTGAAAATTTTAAGGAAACACATGCTCCTGTATAAAATCAAGTGGAAACTAAACTTAAGAGTTTTAAGGACGGACAATGGTATGAAGTTTGTTTTAGAGCAGTTTGATGTGTGTTGCAGGAAATGGTGAATTAAGAGGCATATGACTTTGGCAAGAACACCGTAATAAAATGACCTAGCTAAATGCATAAATAATACCATCTTGGAGTAAGTGAGGTGCATGGGTCTAAGAGTTCGGTACCAAAGAGTTTATGGGGTGAAGTTGTTATTACTAAGACATACTTGATCAACACATGTATTTATGAAAGAATATACTTCAAGACACATATGGAGGTTTGGAGTGGGGAATCAACAAAATACTCTAATTTGTAGTTTTTCAAAGCTTCGATGTATGTGCATATCAAGAAAGACAAACTTGAAGCTAGGGATGTGAAATGTGTATTCATTGGTTATCATAAGGGTGTGAAAGGTTACAAGTTGTGGAAGATGGGACCTAATGAAGAATAAAAAAAATCTTAATAAGTAGGGATATTACTCTTAATGAGACCCATATAAGGATGAAGGGCAACCGTTTGGATATGGAATACTCAAAAACAGGAGAGGATAACACTCAATTTGAGGTGGAGATTTCCTTTAATGATACAAGAGAATATGAAGAGAGCCATATTTTGACACCAAGTTCAAGTGGAATACAACCAATATAGAATCATGATTATTGATTGGTTAAATATAGGGAGAGGAGGACCGTTGTTTCACCAACAAGATACAAATATGTTGATTTGATTTGTTATGATGTAAATGCATCTAATGAGTTCTAAGACTCAAAACCAAAGAATATCAAGAAGGCATTTGAGAGAAAGGAAAACAAAGAATGGTTGAAGGAAATGAATGAGGAAATGCATTAATTGGAGAAGAATCAAACTTATAAACTTAGGGGACTACCTAAGAATCAAAGGGTGGTTGGGTGCAAGTGTATCTTTAAGAACAAGGAAGGTATTCCTCGAATTGAAGAACCAATGTAGAAAGAAAAACTTGTGAAAAAGTGTTTTACTCAAGTGAAGCGAATTGACTAGAATGAGATTTTATCACCAGTGGTGGAACATTGTTCAATAAAGATACATATGATCTTGATTTGAAACAAATGGATGTGGAGATTGTGATATTACATGGAGACCTTGAAGAGATAATCTACATGGGAAAACATAGGGTTTTGTCAAGGATACGTCTTAGGTTTGTATTTAGAAGAAGTCTTTGTATGGGTTTTGTCGTCGATTTGATGATTTTCTTTTGAAGACTAGTTTTGTGAGAATCATGTATGTTTGTATGTTTGTTATGCAATCTCCTTAATTTGACGACTATTCAATAAATGTAGATATTAGGAAATCATTAACAGATTTTGTGTTTACATTATTTCAAATGAATATTATTTGAAACGCATATCAACAATCCATTGTTGCATTATCTACGACTTAAGTGGAGTGTATTGCCCTTATTAAAGGGATAAAATGATCCATATGGTTAAATGTTATCATAAGGGAGAAATAAATTACTCAAAGTTGAGTGAAGATACATTGTGCTAGTCAAAGTTCTATCACAATGTAGAAAGAATGTGAGGTGCCTCCGTTGTTGATTGTTAAAGCGCAAGGTGGATTGCGGCTAGTGTGAGGCACCCATCTTGATTTATGAATCATATTTAAATAATTTTGAGAGACCAAAAAAGGGAACTTTTGATAATGTTCAAGACTAAATTGTCATATAAAGGCTCCAACTTCATCTATGAATATTAGAAGTTCAAAACATATTCAATATTACCTTATTAGTTCTACAAACGGGCAACTTTATCTCGTCTTTAATCAATTCACCTATGAATCATATTTAATCAATTCACCTATGTTTCAACTACCTCTAAGAGATTAAGGCCCCACTCTAATATTTTGTGAGTACACCTACTGACACTTGTAGGCTTGACGGTCGTACACCCTTTAGCGTTTCATATAACCTTAGAGTGATCAGCCGGTGAAACTCGACAGCTGGAGGGATATACTGCCTCGCGCAGTCATAACATAAATAGAGTCATTGTCGTATAACTGAATGAAGAGTTGTCTGTTAATTGACCTAGAGAATAGAGGGATTTGAAGAATCCTAACCTCCACTAATATTTTGTAATCAAACCAGGTTACTAACTCACTACTGTTTTGCGCAATCGAATCAAACTTGCAAAACACCGTTAGTTTACCCGCTTTCTTTTGTTTTATTGTTTTTATTTTCTGCATCTAATTAGTAACACTAGTTGCTCAGTTGAAAAGACAATCCTTGTGGAGACGATCTTACTTACTCTTTATTACTTGTAAACGATTTGATACACTTGTCAAATTTGTCTATCAAATTTTTGGCGTCGTTGACGGAGATTGTTGATATTTTTGACGATGTAACTTGTTTTACTTGTTATTATTGTTTAATAGTTTAGTTTTTATTTTATTAGTTGTTACTAACCGTATTGTAGAGTTTTTATTTTATTTCTCTTTCAATTTTTTTTAGGGGCCGTACTAATTTAGCTTTTAATTTTTTGGAATAGAAATTAAATCTAACATATTTTTAGGGATGTCAATGGGTACCTATGGGTATAGATAGTACGACACCCGTCCTCTCTCCGTTGGATAAATATGATACCCATATCCACCCCGTACCCTCGTGGGTATCCACTATGCAGGTACCCGCGGATATTGAGGTATACATGGGTATTCATGGATACCATGTATTTTTGAATTTATTTTTTTTTTGTACAAAGAATAGTTTTTTTTAATTACCAAAAAATTTCAACTTTTAAAGATCCATACATAATCCATTCAAAATTTCATAAACCGTACATAATCCATAGAAAATTCACCATTCTTACATAATCCATACAAATTCTTGAAGTAAAATAAAATCATAAAAACATCCAAATAAACATCTAAATTTCATATGCATTCCAAACTTCAATAACTACATTTGACTTCCGATTCCTCAAATAAAAACATAAATCTCTAAATCAAAATCCAAATAATCAACATGACAATGATAATTGAAATTAAATCTTATAACATTTACTAACAATGTCATTTACCAATTATGTCAATGTCACCATCCATATAATGATATTTTAGTAATTTAATTATTTAATTTATTATCAAATATGGGTACTCGTAGGTATGAGTACAATCAAATCTGTGTCCGTATCCATTTAATAACGGGTAGTTAAATACCTATTTATTATACTTATGGATACCCGTTTAGCTACCCACCCCGTGTCTGTGACGGATTTTACCCGTGGGTACTTGTGAGCATGTGTATTTTTGCCACCCCTACATATTTTATTTTCAGTTTTCATTTTTTAACTTAAAATTAGGAATAATTTCTAAGGAGTCAATTCGTTAAGTCTAAGCCTAAATAGTCATTAAGATACAAACGTTTCTTCAATTTACCAGGATTTTTTCTGGAGTTTATTATCATTGTGTGAAATAGCTAACAATGGAATCAACCAAAGGAGCGTCAAAGATAACAAAGGAGGAAAGGAGTGAAGAACAAAAATGGAAACTCTTAATAGAGCTGTTAAACAAGGTAGAGGTAACAATACATTTCATCGAGGCATTGAAAAAAAGATGTTATTATGAGTTCCAGAGGGCGGTATTTTAAAAGAGACAAGAACAATCGGGATTAAAGAACACATCCAATGGTAGAAGTCACTGAGGAGATGTCCCCGAAGGAAGAAAGGATGCTTATACGAGAATAAGCTGAAGAAGAGAGTTTCAAGGAGATGATCAACATCTTAGCAAGCTATAAAGTGGAAATGCTTGTCAAGGAGATGTTATAGCAAAGTCCTTGCTTTATGCGATTCCTACAAGAGATACTAAAATAAACCTCATATGAAGAATTTATCTGCTTAAGAAAGGATAGTCGTGCAATGTTTGAGATGAAGATATCAAACAAGATCAATGATCAGGATGTTTCCTTCTTCTAATGATGATTGGTAATGTATACATAGGGGAGGATTTCTGTGATTCTTGAGCCAACTCAAACCTAATGTCAAACTTCACTTTTGAGGAACTAAGAAACTTGAAAATGCATGCATTATATGGAGCCATAGGACTAGAAAATGGTTATGTAGAAAAAACATAGGGATTAATCTATGACTCGCTTGTCAACATTGGAGGTTTCAACTTTATCATCGACATTGTAGTAATGAGGACATAAGAAAATATATAGTACCCAATGATCTTAGGAAGACACGCATATGAGAAAATATATCGTTTAGAGATGTGACTTAAAATCAGAGGATTGAATGAAAGACACGCATATGAGAAAATCGCAACAGAACCAGCCACAGTGGAAATAGAAATAGAGAATCTAATAACTGAGGACTATGATCAGGTTTATTGGGATGAAGACAAGGATCCTGAAGGTTTGGGGCTCCCGATCACAATGTAGACATATCTATTAGGCTCGAGATGTAAAACACGCGTTGAATGGGAGACAACCTGTTAGTTTACTTTCTATGCGACTTCCCTTTTCAATACGTTTAAGTTTTCCAGCCAAAAAGAAGTACTAGCTTAATTGTAGCTACTCATCACTGATGAGTCAATAATTAGTGTTTTAATATATTATTTGAGTCTATTTTATTTACATTTTATATGTTTTTATTTCCTTTTTAGAACTATTTTACTTCAATTGCAAGTTATTTAATTTGAGGAACAAATATTCTAAAGATTGAGTCTTGGAGCAAAAGAAAGGAGATTTGAAGATGATTCGAACTAAAAATACGAAGATTTGGTGCAAAAATATGAATCCCCCAAGTCAGAAGCTTGGCAGGGCCCGTGCCACCAGCCCAGAGCCCTTTTTGTTGCTTTTTGCTTCCTGGACAAGCTGCCTATTAGTTTATTTTTGACCTAAAGCCCGTGGTTTATTGTGCAACACTTTAGTGATTTATTTCTTAGGGCTTAAGTCAATGTTAGACTATAAATAGAGCACCCATCAAGCTTGTATAATCATCTTTTGTTCTCTGAAATTAATAGTGACAATTATTTCTTTGAATAAAAGTTCTTCTTTTTATTATTTTATTTTATGTTCTTCTCCTTCTTCTCTTCTATGACTACAATGAACATGGGTGAGTAGACTCTTCTTGTCTTGGGATTGTTGGATGAGCCTAATGACATAATCCCTATCAAACCAAGCCTCGAACCCTAATTTTATGTAAATCTATTTTCTAATCTAAATTCATCGTTTTTATAATGAATTAACAAGTACCAAATTCATAAAGCGACATCGGAGGGTTAGTACTTGTTACTTCATAATCACAAATATCAAAGCGAAGCATCGAAAGAAGAAGTTTTGATATTGGAACAAGTGAATTTAGACAAGGATTGTGAAACATGAGAATAGTCTAGCAAACCTTGAGACAATAAAGTTTCGTTCTTCAAGGATTCCAATAGCAATCAACTATGAGAATAGGCGTGGTTGCTAGAGGAACACACTCACTGAAACCGAAAGGAGATGTGATAGGCTAAAGAGAAATTTGTCTTTAGAAAATAGGTCCAACATAAAGTTCTAGGTTTAGGGTTTGGTTTGTGAAGGATTTGTCTCCATGAAGAACCAATAATCCCAAGACGCTTTTTATTATCATTTTCAAAACCGCTAAAAATCCCAACTTTACAATTTAACTCTCTTCTAATCATTCATAATAGTTAATTGAATTCAACAACTCCTTATTAAAACGATACTCTTTATTACTACATCGGTAAACCGTGCACTTGCGGATTTACTACACCACTCACTATTATATTTAATTTTAAATTTTGCATAATCTATATAACCTTTCTATTTCAAACTTTAAATTGTTTAGTCTTAAAAGGTTGTCAAAGAATATTTACAACAAAAGGGTAGCTTACCCTCGAAGTTCAATAGCACGATAACTATTAAGCTTGTTACAAAAGATACTCATCATAATCATCACCACTTTTTTTTATAGCATAACCAATGAGACTTTGAGACAAATATACATTTCACTCTTCTACTATTATTCTTTCTATTTTAAACGTTCCATTTGAATGTTATTTTTGCTTGAATTTGTGGCTGTTCTTTATGGGTTATCAGTCATGTTATATTTCAGATGAGACAATTTTCTTTAGGACCCTGAGCCTTTTCAAACCACCCTTATTATTATTATTATCCTTTGTTAACCCCTTTGAGCCTCCATGCAATAATTTCTTTTGTTGTTATTAAGTAACAACTTATGTCACAAGTTCTGAACCTTAATGTCTTCTATTTGATTTCTCTTAGAGTTAGATAGAATATTTATAACTTGGTATAATTTTAAACTAAGTTTGGGATTGCTCTTTGGAATTAACAACAATTTAAGTTTGAGGTTGTGATGACATGTCATCTTACATTATGTTTTCATTCCGAGTCACGTAATTCTAGTTTTCCCGAAACCAAGTAGTTCAATGCAAAATCATGCAAATTGACAAAACAAAGCATCTCAAGAAGATTTGGAAAGACAATAAATGAAGATTCAAGAGGACTATAAAGACATTACAAAGAGGAGAAATGATATTTCAAGTCCCAAGACAAATTTCAAGGAAGAAAACAATTAGAAGACCAAGAAAAAGAAGAAAGTGTGTTGTCAAGTGTTGCTGGCGCGCCTCTGGTGTGCTGATGTGTGTCCCAAGTGAGCAAAATTTGCATTGGAATGCGATGAGTCCCTACCCACACGTGAGGGTTGTGTGCCTTTTGGATGAAAAGTAGCTTCTTTTTTTATGTTTTTCTCCTACGGGTTTGAAGAAAAAACCCAGTTTTTCAACCCATACCTAATTAGAAATCTGCCTATAAATACAATTCCTCCTATTCTCAAATTCTCATTCAAAACGAAACAGTTTAAAAGGAAAGAAAGCACTAGGAGCTTCAATGAATGAGTCTCTCTCCTTATCCTTAGTCTATATTATTTTGTAATTTTTTCCTTAGTTACTATGAGTAACTAAACCTAATTGGGTAGGATTCTAAAATGAACCTCTATTTAATTGTTGGATCTTTTTAATTCAATTCTTTTATTCAGTTATGTTATAATCTCTATTTAAGTTTATTATTCAAAAGTCTTAATTCTTTCACAAGGACTATGGAGTCGACATACTTAGAACCTATCATTGAAGATAGAAACAGATCAAACACTCTCTTCTGAACATTGTGCACTAATCTTATTATTCTCTCTTGGTAAGGTAGACGAGATAGGGCTATCTGTTTGTACAACTACAAAGGTAATATTGAATATGTGATGAACTTCTAAGATTCATGGACCCTATAACCTTAAAGTGATCTGTTGATGAAACTTGACAGCTGGAGGGACGTATTGTCCCATGAACTCCTAACTTAAATTGAACCATTGTCGTATAACTGAATGAAGAGTTGTATGTTAAAGCCAACAAAAGAATAAAGGAAATTCGAAGATGATAAACCTATCCTGTATATCTATTAATAAACTATTGAACTCACTTTATTTCTAGAACTAATTTGATTTGAGTCTTAAATAAGATATACTGCTTTGAGAGGAGGATATAATTTGAACTCACATTTTTGTATTGGTGTGTACTAGAGTAAACATCACAACATTTATGTGTGAGCTGTTCATTTTTTCATTATGTGTTGAGTTGGTTTGATATTCGTTGTGCCCTACCGAATAGTGTTGTGGATTATGTTCAATATCTATTGGGATCTTTATTGGAATGGTAGTGTGTTGAGAAAAGTTACATGTTTAGGTAACTTGTGTTAAGGCTACATATGGAAAGCTCGAAAGGTTTTTTTTTTTCAACAAAATGAATTTTTTTATTTTGAAGGAAAAATGAATTTGTTATTACTAATTTACTTGATCCGATTAAACGACAATGTTTTTTTTTTTTTAACAAATGTCAAACATTTTTGTTTATATCAGTGGTAGTGAATGTTTTGGTGTGGTATTTTGTATCATGGTTTGAGATATAATTATAGTTATATTATTTCTTTGGCTTTTAAAAAAAGATTAATATAAAAAACCCTATATATGATAGATGCAGAAAATCTATATTTGATCGAAATTATTTAAATTTGAATTAATCAATTTTCATTTAATATTTTCATAACCTGTTAATAATTATCTAATGATTTTTGTCAAAAAATAATAATAATAAACTAATGATTATAACTCATCACTGTAATTTATTGTTTGGAATTTATTGTCCCAAAAGCCTATGTAACTGAAGTAGAATTTTAATTTAATAAATTAACCATTTTAGTATTCATAAAGAATTAAATATAACCATGTGATATATGCGCCTTGTGATAATGGGGCAAAGCAGTTGTTATGGAATTCCTTGTCAGAACAGCTCCAAAAGTTGGTGGGAAAAAACATTTGTTTATGCGGTGATTTTAATGCAGTTCGTGGTATGGAAGAAAGAAAATCGAGAGGGGTTGCAATTCACTCTTTTGATTGCGACCCCTTTAATAGTTTTCTTGATAATAATGTGTTAGTGGATCTTCCTCTTCATGGCCGGAACTTTACATGGTATAAGGGAGATGGTAACTCTATGAGTCGTATTGATCGTTTTCTGTTGTCAGAAGAGTGGTGCAGCAGGTGGCC
>Ga0228711_1006966_pt1 | contig 16587 bp, 10 predicted proteins | sample MedpolnodulmetaG_2_FD_177996 | JGI IMG/M metagenome (GOLD analysis project Ga0228711, IMG submission 177996) | Root nodule microbial communities from Medicago polymorpha collected in Santa Monica, California, United States - brown nodules | ecosystem: Host-associated > Plants > Roots > Nodule...
ATAATAATAATAATAATAATAATAATAATAATAATAATAATAATAATAATAATAATAATAATAATAATAATAATAATAATAATAATTACACCAATTTACATACTTAATAAAAAATATTAATTGAATTTAAATTCAGCAAGTAAAAGGACTTCAACTTCAAGTGAAGATGGAAACATCAACTTACATAATTAAAATATTTTGCATTTCAAAAATGTGAAGAAAGATTTTTTTTGACAAAAAAAATGTGAAGAAAGATAAAATTTCTTTTATTCCCCAGTTGAGATTCTTTAGAAAACAATTGTACGATTAAAAATTTGACTGTTGATTTACATTCCTTCACGAGGTTTGTCTATTTTGTTAGTTACTGGAACTCAAACAAACATATTTGATTTGTAATTGCAAAAGAATATTAGGTCATATTTTCATTCTTTCATAAACTACAAGAAATAAAATATTTGACAGCCATTTTTTCTCAACAACAATCAACTTGTTGTTCAAAAGATGCATATAGCAACAAATAGTTAAGCCGCTGCAATAAGTTTTATTTTTCTCAACAATATCAATATTGTTTGAGAAAATAATTTATCCCAACAATAATTATTGTCACTTTAAATAGTATACATTTTAGCAGTATAATTTATTGTCGGAAATAATTCATTGTTTTAACAACAACATCATTTTTGGTGGAAATAATACAACTTTTTTGCAACAACCAAACTTTTCGCCGGGAATAATTTAATGCGATATTTTTGCAGCAAGATAAGATAACATGTCATGGAAATTTCCGTAAAATAAAAAACATGTTATGGAAATTATACAACCTTTTTACAGCAAATATTGTAAAGTGGTTGGCAAATATATAGCCATGCCAACAATAACTTGTCGCTCTAAACATTTTATTAAGTGTTAAAAACATTAAACAATATTTAGTCTTAATAGAATAACTAAAATAATAATAAATAAAATGACTGTACAATCTAGCTTAACTGATAAATCTGATTTGTTAGACCGGAGACATCTTTATTTAGATTCGAATTTAGGACCTCGCAGTAGTGTTAGTGAGTTTCAAGTGATGTGTGTCACTTTTTTATAAATAGAAAAAAAATTAACATATCATTAATTTCTTTTTTCAAGTAATACACTTTATTATATAAATATTCAAATAAAAAGGCTTAATTTGGTTTATACGTAAAACATGATTTAAATGTTAATAATATATTTTGAGGGAGAAAAGAAAAACCAGATTCTAATAATAATTATATTATAATAATGATATTAATAAAAAAGAAAAATGATGATGATTTGGCGGTACATATTTAATTGTTAGCGCTATTTTTTGCATACACATTCACCTTCTCTTATGTCGTTGTAAAAATCATTTTTCTTGTAGTGATATTTGAGAGAGAAAAAAAATTGTTATGGAATTTTTTAAGGGTGGATTGATTGCGAAGAAATTGAAAAAGGATATTAGGTTAAACATATTTTTTTGAAGAAAATAGGTTAAACATATTTATATTTGAATCTTTTTTACAATTCGACTCCACTAGTAATTGAATTGGTAATTGCAAATTGATTGTATGAGTGTCACATTAGATAGATGAATCATTTGAACATGTGTACACAATGGAGGAGAAGGAGATGAGCAAAAACTAAAAGCTGCATAAGAAGAACGAGAGAGAACGAAGGCGATAAGGGTTACATCATATTCTTTAATAGTAAATGCATTATGAAAGAAATAAGTGATCAAGATAAATAAATAATAATATTGTTTGCACAACTATTTTTGTGATAACTTTCATTTTATCTCTTCTTATTAATCAAAAACAAAAGGGTGCTGCTATACGGCACGAGGACTCAAACACATGAAAGCAGCACGACTTGTTCAAAAGCACCCAATTTACTTTATTAATGGATTTGTTTTTAGTTTTTTTTTTTATGCTTTTGCATATATATAGTATAAAAAAAAAACTAAAGTGTGATAACATTATAATAGAATGAGAGGTAAGAGAGCGATTGAGAGAGAGAGGGGCAGCAGCCATGGGGGAGACCTCAGGCAACCGCGTCGGCACCATTCACCGAAGTATGGGAGGGAAGGGACGCCTGCCAGGGTGGCACTAATGGGGGGGATTCAGGGGATTGGACTACGGTGAGCTACAAACGTCGAAAAGCGATCCGACCGGTTGATCGAGGATATGACAGACTTAGGAATACTTCTCGGCACGGAGGTTACAGGGAGGATAAGTTACACTCTTCAGGAAGACAGGTTCAAGGTTATTCACGCGATTTTTCACGTGATTATGAAGAACTCAGGTTTTATCAGAACAGTAACAGGTTTCATGAACGTTACCATTATTCCCGTCCACGCTATCATCATTCTCGACCAAGCTTTCACCATTCATGGCCTGCACACTCTCTTAGTCTCCATTCTAGAATTGAGCGCGGTAGATCACGCAACAGGCGTATGCCTCTTTCCAGACATGTTTCTGTTTCACCTTTGGCCAAATCGCAAGGTAATTCTTTTGCTTCTAGGGCTTCCTTCTACGTCACAAACATACCTGATCATGTGCAATATGTTGATTTCCGTAAGGCTTTTGAGGTTTGTGGAATATTATCGGATGTTTACGTTACTAGAAATAGGAATGCTCATGGCCAAAATTACGGTTTTGTGCGTTTTATCAATGTTAAGGATGTTGCTAAACTACAGAAAGCTTTGAATAACGTCTATTTTGGCCAGAACAAAGTGTGGGCAAATGTTGCGCGTTTTGATAGGTTTGGGGAAGTTAAGAAAGAATTGTTACAAGGGTTGGAGGATGGTAGGAAATCGGAGAAGATGGGAGGAAGAAATAAGTCGAAAAATAGTGCTGATGGTGGAAAAAAAATGAAGAAAAAAAAATTATTGTGGGAGGAAAAAATAAGTCGAAAAATAGTGTTGTTGGTAAAAAAAATATTGTGGGAGGAAAAAACAATGAGGGAGATATAATTATTGAGGAAGGAAATCAAGAAGTGGAGAACAAAGAGTTGGTTTTGGCTAGAAAGCAGGCGTTGGAGAAGGTTAAGCTGAACGCTAAAGGCAATGAGGAGGAAAGGGAGAAATTACGCCTAAGTGTTGTCAGTGGTGAAACATCTTATGCTGACTTGGTTAAAGGGAAAAAGATTAGCCATGACTGTGGTGTCGATAATGTGAAACGTGACGTGAATGTTATGCGTAAGTTTAATTCTGATAATGATGATGTCGTTTGGGCAAGTAAAGGTGCGATGGCAAGAGGGCTGAATGGGGATTATATTCCTATTGTGCAACAAAAAATTATCGATGCTGGGTTTGATAATATTTGGGTTCTACCTAGAGGTGGAGATAATGTGGTTTTATTTTGTCCCGGGAAAGATGACATGATGTCAGGCTATCATGAAGCAGCTGATTTCTTCAATTGTTTTTTTACTGAGATACGTGCTTGGTCTCCGGCAGAGGATATTGTGTATGAACGAGGTGTTTGGCTTCGGATTTATGGAGTCCCCTTACATGTCTGGCATATTAAATTCTTTGAGTTTATTACCTCTTCTTTTAGGAGACTGCTAAAAATTGATCCATGCACTTCTAATTTAGAGCGTCTGGATTTTGCTCGTTTTTTAGTTAGCATGGAATTATTTGATACAATTAACATGGTGGATAATATTTTGATTGATGAGAAATGTTACAGTATTAAAATTGTGGAGGAAATAGAATCTAGTTCCGCACGTGATGTCTATTTTGATGAAGAACCAACAGATTCTGCTTCTGAATTCTCTGAACAGATTGGTGATTTAGATGGTGCTGAACCCATTGTTGATGCCCTTGTTCAAGAACTCAAGGATGTTTGGGAGCTGCCAGCAAAAAAAGACTCATCAGTTGAAGTAAAACCTGATGATAACAGTCATGTTTCAGCATCTTTTGACGCACAAAATCAAGCAGATTTTTCTGCTACTGATCCCGTGCAAGCGGCTGCTACAAAGGGACAATCAGCTCCTCCATGTGACCAGCCATCTCATGCCAGTAATTGCGCCACAAGTAAATTGATAACAGCAAAGGCTGCTTCTTGCTCCAATTCACGCAAACCATCAATTTCAGGTCCATGGAGCTTTGAATGGATTAAGGACCATCACCTTGGAGATGTTGGCGTTATTTTCTCTCATAAAAAAAACAAAAAGCCGAAGGATCACAACCAGCAACATAAAGGGGTCGCTAACACTCATGTTCACAATCCTTCTCTTGTCAGTCTGCAACGTGTTGCTCGAATGTCGCTTAAAGATCGCCAAGCTTTAATTCGCATGCTAAGAAAACATAAGAAGAAACCAGCAGCACGGTCTTGCACTACTAGCAGCGAGAATAAAGAAAGCTTGGATGCAAAATCCTCTTCCACAACATCCGGCGATTATTGGAAAAATTGGGTTTCGTTACATGATAAAACTAATGGGGGAAGCAAGGATATTGTGGACATCGAAAAAGCAATTAAATTACAATTTAAAGGTGACTGCTCTAATATGTTTCAAGTTCTTTCTCGGCCAAGCAATTTTGAGAAGAAAGTAACGAAAGGTGATGTGGGCATGGAGAGTAGTCACGCTAATTTTGTTGCTACTTCAGTTGGTTGCTAGTTTGTGTTTTGTGTTGTTTTTTTGGTGTTGGTGGTCGAAATGAAATTTATTTCTTATAACATAAGAGGTTTGGGGAGTCTGGAGAAAAAGAAAGAAATTCATAAGATTGTAAAATATCACCGTCCTTGGATTTTATGTGTACAAGAAACTAAGTTGGAAAGTATTAATGATGTTCTTTGTGTTTCGCTTCGGGGTAATCAAAATTTTGGCTTCTCTTACAGACTCTCTATGAGGGCTTCCGGTGGCATTTTAACTATTTGGGACACGGCTGAGGTTGATGTTAGGATTACAAGGAGTATGGCTCATGTCATTATTATTCAAGGTAACATGGTGAAAAATGGTGGCGAATTTTCCGTTGCAAATATCTATGCTCCGTGTGACCCCCTTCGTAGGCAAGATGTTTGGGCCCAACTTGGTATGATTCTTAGTAATTTTAGACATTTAAGTTGGTGTGTTTGTGGTGATTTTAACGCCTTTCGGTCTCAGGCTGAGCGTAAAAGCAGAGTTGTTGGCACAATTGTTGAAGACTACTCTCATTTCAACCAGTTCATAGATGGTAACATTCTTTTTTGATCTTCATCTTTGGGGTAGAAATTTTACTTGGTTTAGAGGGGATGGTGTCTCTATGAGTCGGCTTGATCGTTTCCTTCTCTCTGAAGATTGGTGTGCCCATTGGCCTAATATGATTCAGCGTGCTTTAATTCGTGGCCTTTCTGATCATTGTCCTATTTTGCTATCTATGGATGAAGAAAATTGGGGCCCTCGCCCTAGATGCATGTTGAAATGTTGGCCTGATTTACCAGGTTACAAACAGTTTGTTCGGGATAATTTATAGTCGTATCATATTGAGGGCTGGGGTGGCTATGTCCTTAAGGAAAAGTTAAAGCTGATAAAGGGGAGTCTGAACAATTGGCAACAGAACCACACCCAAAACTTAGAAGGCCAAATAAATGATTTACAAGAACATATTTCTATTCTTAATGCTAAAGGGGAGCAAGTTGATCTTTTACTGGAGGAAGTTGAGGAATTACACTCTCTTTCATCAAATTTGCATTCATTATCTCGCATCAACACCAGCATGCATTGGCACAAATCCAGATTACTTTGGTTGAAAGAAGGAGATGCTAACACTAAGTTCTTTCATAGCATTATGTCTTCCAGGCGTCGTGCGAACTCAATAGTTTCTTTAACAGCTAATGGTAATACTATTAAAGGAGTGCATGGTATCAAGGGATTGGTGTTTAACCACTTTTCATCTCATTTTCGATCTGTGGTTGCTGAAAGACCTAGCATTGAGAATCTCAATTTTAATATGCTTAGTGTAGGTCAATGTGGAGATTTAATCAAACCTTTCTCAGTTGAGGAAGTCAAGCAAGCCGTGTGGGATTGTGATAGTTTTAAAAGTCCTGGACCAAATGGTGTGAATTTGGGTTTTATCAAAGATTTCTTGCCGGAACTTCAAGAAGATTTTATGCGCTTTATCTCAGATTTTCACATGAATGGAAAGTTATCAAAAGGTATCAACAATACTTTTATTGCTTTAATTCCTAACATTGAGTGCCCGCAGCGCCTAAATGATTTCAGACCTATTTCTATGGTTGGAAGTTTATAAAAAGTTCTATCAAAGGTTCTCACCAATAGATTGCGAAGGGTTATGTCTAGTGTTATTTCATCAACACAATCAGCTTTTATTCATGGCAGGCAAGTTCTTGATGGAATTTTGATTACTAATGAGTTGGTAGAGGATGCTAAGCGTCTGAAAAAGGACTTGCTTCTATTCAAGGTCGATTTTGATAAGGCTTTTGATTCTATTGATTGGTCCTATCTTGAAGCAATCATGAAAAAAATGAATTTTCCTACCTTATGGCGCAAGTGGATTATGGAATGCATTAGTACGGCTTCAGCTTCAGTTCTAGTTAATGGTTGCCCAACTGATGAATTCAAATTTGAACGGGGGTTGACGCAAGGAGACCCACTTTCACCTTTTTTATTCTTAATAACAGCTGAAGGTTTGAATGTTATGATGAAGGCTTTAGTAGAAGCTAGCCTTTTCTCTGGTTAAAAGATGGGCGTTAATAACCTTCTTTCCATCACTCATTTACAATTTGCTGATGACACTTTGTTAATTGGGGATCGTAGCTGAGCAAATATTAGAGCTCTGAAAGCTTTGCTCCTTCTTTTTGAGGCGACTTCAGGTCTTAAAGTGAACTTCTACAAAAGTATGTTATTTGATGTTAATATTCATGATTCTCGGTTGGCAGAGGCAGCTTCTGTTCTTAATTGTAAATTGGGCAGACTTCCTTTTCTCTATCTGGGGCTGCCTATCGGTGGTGATCCTCGTAAACTAAAATTTTGGCAACCTTTGATTGAACGCCTTAAGTCAAGATTATCAGGTTGGAAGAGTAAAAATCTATCATTGGGTGGCCGATTAGTACTTTTGAAGTCTGTCTTGTCCTCTCTTCCGACTATTTTCTTTCCTTCTTCAAAGCTCCCGCAGGTATCATTTCCTCTATTGAATCTATTTTTAATTGTTTTTTTTTGGGGGGGATGTGAGGAGGTTAGGAAAATTTCTTGGATTAACTAGGACACTATTTGTTTTAAAAAAGAGAACGGAGGTTTGGGGATGTGGAGGATAAGGGAGTTTAATTTGGCGTTACTTGCTAAATGGTGTTGGCGGATGAGGGTTGAAAATAGGAGTTTGTGGTATAGAGTACTAATAAAATGGCAACGGTGGCTGAAATGTATTCGCTTAGCTTGGGAGGAGGAGAAAGTGCGGGAGTGTTGTGATTTTTTAACTAATATTATTTTGCAGCCTACTCATTCTGACAGGTGGATTTGGCCTTTACATGCATCCAACAAATATAATGTCACAAGTGCTTATAACCACTTGTTGTCATCAACAAATAACAACTTGGCAGCTGATCACATAACTGAAATTTGGAATAAGGAAGTGCCTTTAAAAGTCAGTCTCTTTGTTTGGCGTCTTATGCGTAATAGGTTACCAACAACAGACAATTTAGTTAAAAGACAAATTTTACAGCCAAATGCTCAGCTTTGTGTGGGTGGATGTGGCATGATTGAAGACACAAAACACTTGTTCTTCTCTTGTGATTTTTTTGGTAAACTATGGCATGGTATTTCTCACTGGCTCAGGTACCACATAGTGTTTCCTGAACATGTGTCAGATCATTTGTATCAATTTGGCACCTTAGATGAGTTTTCCAAACGCAACCGCTCAGCTTTTAATCTCATATGGCTTTCTTGTGTGTGGGTAATTTGGATAGAAAGAAACGCTCGGGTCTTTCATCAAAAAGAGGTCCCGTTACATCAATTACTAGATAAAATTAAACTTCAATCATACTGGTGGCTGAAAGCGAACCGTCCTACCTTTGCTTTTTCCTATCATTTGTGGTGGTTGAACCCTTTACCTTGTCTGGATATTTATCTGTAATGGGGGGTTTTGTCATTTGATTTTGTTATTTTGTTACCCTTTGTTATGAGGTTGTAATTTGATACTCTTTCAGCTGGGGTTTTTGCACTACTTATGCTGAAATTTCCAGGCTGCAGTAATATATTTCATTTTAACTTCTTCAAAAAATAGTAAAAAAAAGATGCTACCAAAGCAATAATGGCATACATAATCCACGTTGCACAGGGGTGAGGTAAGACACATACAAAAGTTGATTTGGAGAACCATCACCGAGTCAGGTGTTTTTTTTGTAATCTCTCACAAGAAAGATCAAGCAGAGGCAAAATTTGTCATTTTGTGCCAAATCAAAATTAGGAAAAATAACTAAATGACATTTATAAAGCTTTTCGTGCCAATTTAACGACAAACATTGTCGTGCTTTTCAGCATTTTCCAAAACAATATAAAGAGAAAGAAGAAGAGAGCGAGCATAAGTATAATGGATGTATAAAAATGTTAATTGTTCAAAATTTATCACAAAATAATTATACAAGTATCATTTTTTATAAATAAACTTAGTGAGGAGATGAATGGACGGTGGCCAAAAGGTGGCAGAGAAGAATGTGGTGCAAAGAAAAAAAAAATTGAAGAACAAGAAAACAACTCTCACTAAAGTGAAGAGAAACTAATCTAAAGTAGGAAGGCTCACTGGGTGGTAGACTTTTAACTTACTCTTCTTTCACCATGCCACTTACATCTTCTCCATGGTATATCATTCATTCATTTGGAGGAAAATCCAACAAGATGCAATTAATAACAACCCACTAGGGTCATTATTTTATGATTATTACAAACTCTTGAATCAAACCTTAGGCACGTGAATTGCTCTTGACTAATATTATATGGTGCTAGTAGAAAAACATTACACGCAAAAAATAGAACACATAATACAAGCACAAGCAAGTAACACGCCGAAACAAGCGTCTATACTAGTTTAAGGACACGAATATATTGTGCTAATTCTTTTTGAAGAAATATTGTGCCAATTTGACAGCTCTACAAACCCTTTATATATATAACAAAATTATTTTTACTTTAAATACTTAATTGAATGGGAACATCTTGTTTATTAAGGAGTTTTTTATATTTTGGTAGGGTTGTTATTGAAATTTGATCAAACACGTGTTGTGATATCTTAATATATCCAAAACCCCTAATTCATAATTAAATCATTTTTCTTTAGGATGGCAAAAACAATATAATAAAATCTCCCTTTATTCAAAAAAAATAAATAATAAAATCTCCCTTTATACCACAAGGTGTGCCTAAAATGGATCAAGAAGTGTATACTTTACAAATAAACCAAGACAAATGAAGCAAAAGCTAAAGAGCAAACATCACACGGAAGTATAACCAATGCAAACTAAAGAGTTAAAACCATGAATGTAAGTCGATGAAAAAGATAGATTTGTGTATCTTCAACCACCACAAAAAATGAAGTGATGTGATATGGCATCGACTCCAGTGAAAGCACTTTGTTGCAAAAAATTCTAGTCGTTATAGAGTCTCACATTAGTTGAAAAGTGACCTAAATAAATGTTTATAAGTGGAGACAGCCCTCACCTCACAAGTCAGTTTTTTAAGGTTGTGTTAGACCCAACCACAATTTCGAATATAGTATCAAAGCTTCCTCCAAGATCTAGTTTTCGCTATCAGGTCACCTTTATAAGTGGGGCAATTCTCACCTCACAAGCCATTTTGTGGAGTTATGTTAAGCTCAACCACAATTTTTAAGATGGTATCAGAGCTTCCTCCATGATTCGTTGGGCCACCTGCTACCAGGTTTTCGCTATCGAACCACCCACAATTTATATCCACGAACCAAGCCCAATAGTGATGGGCGTTGGGGGGGTGTTAGAATCCCACATCGTTTGAGAGATGGCATGTATAAACGTTTATAAGTAGAGGGACAAACCTCACCTCACAAGCCTGTTATGTGGGGTTGTGCTAGGCCTAACCATGATTTCTAAAACTAGCATTATGTTCTTTCCAAATAATACAAATAAAAACCAACCAGGTTACCTAATGACAAAAACGATCATCCTTCCTGAACACATGTGCACCACCAAATTGCAATGCCTGCTCAACAATGTCAAATCACATACAAGGAATAAATGATCAATTGTTTCCTGATTTTCGCATCTCAAACATGATATTGACGGTGAAAGCACCACTCCATGATGAATTAAATTATCCTTTGTTAGAATCCTTTTATTAAAAAATTTTGAAGCAAATAACGACACTTGCGAAGGCACTGCTTCGTTCCATATTATATTCAAATGAATATCATTGTCATGCTCCTCAGTATGAGTGAGAGTCTGATAAGCACCTTTGGCTGAGAAATCATCATCAGAGTTATGTGACCAAACTCATTCATCCACAACATTGTCCTAAAAAAAATGTTATCTAACAAAGAAATGCTTTGATCCATTTGCTCCTCATAGAAAAAAGTCGCCTTCTCCACCACCCTCGCTCATCAACACCTCATCCTTGCCTCATCATCTCTACTACAATAACACTAATATCAACACATAATTAAAAAATTCGCCTAAATCTAGACCACAAGCATACTCCATCAAGCTAAGGATCACTCCAAAACTAAGTACTCTTACCATCACCAATTATGTGCTCACCCCTTCCTTAAACCTGTCACCTCACCACCCTCCACCCCTCAATAATATCACATAAATCCTTCCACCACATTGACATCTTTCTCCAACCTAGGGGTGGGAATAGGCCAGGCCGCTTGTCAGGGGCCTATGGCCCAACCTACTGGAAACCCGGTCCGACCTAACTCGTTTAATAAATAGGTCAAGCATGAGCTTTTTAAAAAGCATATTAATTTAAATGGGCTAGGCTTAGGCATATAAAAAAGCCTATCAGGTTTATCAGGTCGACCCGTATACGAGTATGTTACATTTCCCCACATTTATAATTTATATAGTAATTAAAAAAACAATTACTTCAAATTTTCATATTAAGTTGGTGATTTTTTATCACATTGAAGATTTTATGCATTTTTTTCCTGCTAAGATGTTGATTTTGTTTTCAGTTCTTATTGTTTGAAAGCTTGTTAAGTTATCATTAAATACCCATATTGCTATTCCATCTATAAATTTTACGATTGTGTTTTATTAGTTGTATCTAATTAATGTTTATCTCTACATTAAGTATGTTGCATAAATTGAAAAGAAAGAAAAATGGATGAATGGACTCTATTTGAAATTTGTAACACAAACTAGGCTTTTAGACAGACTAATATGTTTGGTCAGACTTTTAAAAAGACCATGTCATGCTTAAAATAAAGCCCTTGATAGGTAAAAGGTCAAGGCTTATGCCTTAGTTTTTTCAACTAGGCCAGACCTATTTAAGCAAACCCCGGCTCGACTCGGCTCATTCCCACCCCTACTCCCACCTCTCCTAATACGACCTCTTCAACCCCATATTTATCCGCCAATACTTTAAACCAAAACCCTCCCTAATCATGATACAACCTTAAACATCATTTTTCTAACAATGCCAAATTAAATTCCTTAAAAGCGTGTTTGGTTGAGGTAATTGGGAAATTTCAAATAATTTAGAATTCTAGGCAATTCAAATGATTCAATTAAATTGTTTTCATTTCTAAATACTTTTGTTTGGATGGAGTAATAATAAAAAAATCATCATCATCGTTTTTGGGAAACTTTATAAATTTTAATTTTTTAGGCCAAATTTTAAAATTAAACTTAGGCGTCAATTCGTAAATTTTAAACATTTTGAGGGGTCAAATTATAATTTTTGAAAATTTTTAGGGGTCAATTTGCAATTTTTTTGGAACTTTATTAGGGTCAATTTTAAAATTTTGGCAAATTTGAGGACCAAAATGCGAAATTTAAAAAATGATAACAATGAAGAAATTTGAAATTCTTAACTTTTAGATGTCATTTGAAATTCTCTAAGGGTGTGTTTGGATGGAGGGTTTAGGAGGGGAGGGCTTACTTTTCTTTTTTAAATTACGAACATTATAAAATGAGTTTTAGAAAATTGAATTAACAGCATGATAAATGATTATATAATACTTCAAAACCACTTAATTTATTTTAAAAAAACATTTTACATTGTTCGTAATTTAAAAATTAAAAATGAACCCTTCCCTCCCTTCCCCTCCTAAACCCTCAATCCAAACACACCCTAAGAGTGTGTTTGGATGAGGTAATTTGAAAATTTTAAAGAATTTAAAATTCTAGGCAATTTAAATGATCCAATTAAATTACTCTCATTTCTCAATACTTCTGTTTGGATGGAATAATAAAAAATTCCATTGTCGTCATTTTTAGGAAACTTTTATAAATTTTAATTTTTTTGGGTCAAATTTGAAAATTAAAATTATGGGTCAATTTGTAAATTTCAAAAATTTTGAGGGCTCAAATTACAATTTTTGAAAATATTAAGGGGCCAATTTGCAATTTTTGGGGTCAATTTGAAAATTATGGAAAATTTGAGGACCAAAATGCAAAATATAAAAAAAGATAACAATGAATAAGTTGAAATTCTTAACTTTTAGGTGTCATTTGAAATTCTTTAAATTTAACTAGAACAAAGTACTTCATAAATTTCCGTCATTTTGAAAATTCAAATTATTACCCAAACAATGGAATTCACCTCAAAGTATTTAAATTCCCTCAAAACATTACGTAACCTCAAAACATTCCCTCATCCAAACACACTCTAAATTTAACTTGAACAAAATACTTCATAAATTTCCATCATTTTGAAAAAATTTCACCTCAAAATATTTGAATTCCCTTAAAACATTACATTACCTCAAAATATTACCCCATCCAAAATCCAAACACACTAAGTTTTCTCACCCCTAATCGGTGCATTTTTCCACATTCTTTTTAGCATTGCATTTTGAAATCTTGAGAGTTTTTTATCCTTAACATAATATTTTTAGCATGTTTATATATTCTGGGTTTGATTTGAGCTTTAATGTAATTATCAGATTAATTCTTTGTTTTTAATGTGTTCTAACTCCCTGTTTACCGTGTATGCCATAACTTTGGCTGAGGTTATCGAAATGAGGCTTACAAATAGGCGTTAGAAAGCTAAGGAATAGATCTAAAACTTTCATGCTGACCATGAAGCCCGGTTTGGACGTCCTCCTGGTAAAAAATGCCATTCTATAAAGAAATTACGTTGACCCCGAATTTCGGTTAACAATTTTTTTACCGCAAATGGGTTCGGTTTATTATTTTACGATAATGTTTAGACCTATAAATAAGGCTGCAAACAACCAAAAACTTTATCATTTGTTCAACCGTTTTCATAATAATATATGGTGCAAACATGTTGTAATGGAAGCTTCAGAACCCTAAATCAATATCTTGGTGAAAGGGTATTCGTATATGAATTTATTGAGGTTCGGTTTCTAATGCAATTTAGTTTATGTCTTTAACTCATTTTCTATCAATTTGGTGTCTGTCAATATGAATATGATCATGATAAAATTCGTCTGACGCTTAACCATGTCGAGTTTAGTTTGAAATTGACGTTGTCTGATGATTAAGCATTGCAATTCTAATTTCTATTATTGAGTGAGATTATTTGAATTATTTTATCGCTTGTTTAATTTAATCTTGATAGAAATTGATAGAACCTATGACACTTAATTGATCGAATTCGGTAGTGACATTGATCGTGTTGTGATGCTTGTTCACTACCATGATTGATTGAACGTTGTGGTGCTCAATCCAGTGGAATTCATATGAAACCAATTGTTTCTTGTTGAATTAGTTTTATAATCAATCAAGAGTATCTATTCAAACGAATGATACTTTAGAACCTATGATAGAATTCATCGAAATACAACTGAAACTAATCAATTGATTGCTTTTTATTAATTGAATTTCTCATTACTTGTAAACTGTTTTGTGGAACAAACAAAAAACCCTCAATTTATATTCTTAAAATTCATCACTGTTGTTTTTATTATTGGTTATTTTTAAATCATAAATCCTTGAGAAACGACCAAGGTTAACTGCCTTGTACTACTATCGCTAAAACAATTATTTTTGACCACGCTTGACAGCGATCAATCCCTAACCCACCATATTCCTTAATAGATCGGATTTTATCCCAATGTATCCATTGTATCTTGCGAGCCTCCTTACTCCCCCACCCTAATAAAAAGTATTTAAAAAGGAATTCAAGAAAAGAAATAATAGACGTGAGAGACTTGAAGAAGAAAAGAAAAGAAACCAGAAGCAACGACAAAACATATTTAATGAGCACAAGCCTACCACCGATAAATAGATTTTTACTTTTTCAACTTGATAATTTTTTATGAATATTTTCAATAAGCCCGATGCCAAGAAGATAAACAACCACGATTCCCCTCAATATGAAGGTCCAAATAAACAAAAGGAATCTGTCCAATTTTATAGTAAATTACAACAACCACTTCCACCAACCAAGAATCTTCCATGTTGACACCAACAAGTAAACTTTTATGAAAATTCACTTCCTGATATGATTAAGAAGAGAATCAAATTTGCCTCCAACACCCTAATATTCCCCCAACTTTTCTCTCTTGTAATCAACGCATCATCAACAAATTGTAAATGAGAGATACGAAAAGAGGATGAATCAACCGCATCATAGCCCAATAAACACTAACATCCACTAAAGAATTGGACATCATGTTCAACCCTTTTGCATGTAAGAGAAATAAGAATGGCAATAACAGATCGCCTTGCAGAAGAACCTTACCCATCTTAAATTCATCATTAGAATGGCAATAACACACTGAACTCCAGCGTGAGTTAACTCACGCTGGTTTTCTTACTTTTATTTAGCTTCCTTGAAAGCTTCATTATGAGTGTCGGCAATATTCTTTCTCTTACACATTTGTTATACATTTTTTAATATATTATGAAGCAACCCTATCATAATAAAGTACCTCTAGAAATAATAAGAATGGCAATAACACACTGAACTCCAGCGTGAGTTAACTCACACTGGTTTTCTTACTTTTATTTAGCTTCCTTGGAAGCTTCATTATGAGTGTCGGCAATATTCTTTCTCTTACACATTTGTTATACATTTTTTAATATATTCTGAAGCAACCCTATCATAATAAAGTACCTTTAGCCATAATAAAGTACCTCTAGCCATATATTCTGAAGCTGAATAGCGCAAATACCAATAAAGAAATGTCACTTCATTTGAAAGTAAGCATAGCATTATAAAATGACAACACTACTGAAGAAGCTAAATAAAAATAAGAAAATCAACGTGAGTTAACTCACGTTGGGGGGTTTAGTATAAATTTTCAACAGCGTGAGTTAAGTCATGCAAATTTAACACTAGCGTGAGTTAACTCACACGTGATGAGCAATTTTTTTTTGGGTAAAGAGCAGATTTCCTGAATTTATTGTCTGTTGGGCCTAAGTCCATGATGTAGCATTCATTCTTGAAAATTGTATTTTAGGCACCTATGATTTGCTTTCAGCCACCCCGAAGTGACCAATATGCTCCAAACGTGAATTCATTAATGTTCGCTGCTGAAAGGAAATTGATTGTTGCTCGTTTCCGAACGGTTATTAATTGGTGTTCCGCTGTGAGGCTATATCATAAACATAAACAACACCCATCACATTTTCAAACTCACTCAGAAATAAAACATACTCCCTCCATACTCTATCAAATCGACGTCCATAAAATTTCTTCAAAGTCAAGCAACTAATCAATCAAATAACAAGTAAGTGTTCAAAATCCCTAAGCATACACATTGTTTGTTTTTTTGTTAGTTTTATATGTTTGTCTTTTTTTAATTGCTCATATGTTAGGGTTTTTTTATTATGAAATTGATGAATGTTTGGGTAGTTATTAATCAATTAGTTGTTTTGACTTTGAATGTAATTTAGACTAAGATTTAGTGCAATGTGGTAGTTTATGAATTCAAATAACACAATGAACATTGTATGTATATTTTGCACTTCAAGTGTTTGATAAAATGTTTCAAAGAATTTTTCATTGATTTTTTTGTTATTTTTTGTGTAGATATGACTGACAACAAAGATGGGCTCGAACTAGGCCATCATAGGCACAATGAAGTGAACCCTCCTTCTAAAAGGGGCCGACATAGGCACAATGAAGTGATAGGAACGTCACAAGTGGACACGCCATATACGGGTACCTCACGGGTGGTTGACCCTACACCAGATGCAACTGAGAAGCAATTGTACTCGAGTGCACCTAAGCGCATCACCTTAGCCCATGGGGCGTGTGGGACACAGGTAAAGATTCCACGAAGGAAGGGTCGTTTCAACTATGAGCACATTAAATGTTGTACCGCCCTCCACCCAACGTGCCTCAGTTCTTGTCACCGTGCAAGAAATCGCTAGGGGCTACGTCGAAGCATCAAGGGTCAACCACAAGACTGCCATTGTGAACAAGTTCCTCACGTCATAAAGACAATAAAGACTTGGGGGCAATTGTTCCATATTG
>Ga0228711_1006968_pt1 | contig 16586 bp, 9 predicted proteins | sample MedpolnodulmetaG_2_FD_177996 | JGI IMG/M metagenome (GOLD analysis project Ga0228711, IMG submission 177996) | Root nodule microbial communities from Medicago polymorpha collected in Santa Monica, California, United States - brown nodules | ecosystem: Host-associated > Plants > Roots > Nodule...
TTGAATATATTTTAAAATATATATATATATATATATATATATATATATATATATATATATATATATATGAGCTTATGTAATTTCTAAATTTAAAGATAAATTAGGCTTATTAAAAAAAAAGATAAGTTAGGCTTGTTTCCAACCAAAAAATGAAGGTTGAACTTTACTATAAGGTTGACTGGTTGACATTCAAGGGTATCTATACTACCATGTATGTGTATATATGTATGGATGGGAACCCATCTAATTACCATTTCGTCGGTGCCCCTATAAGTTTGTTACCAACCAACTCACACTATTAATAATTTCCTCTAACTCTTTGTCTTACCCTTACCAATGTCGACGATGACAATTCTGTCCCCGTTTCATGTTCTTTCAAATCGATGCTAAAATCACATAATTGTCCTTCACTTTGTTGCATTTGCACAAGGGCGTGTAAATGCGTAAGTGAATATGAAATACGCCGAACCAAGAATGAGTGAGGCTAAAAATAAGAACAAATAGTCACTTTTAATAACTAGCCATAATAATTCTTTAATATTATGAAATTACAAAGTAGTTCTTTTTTAGAGAAATTACAAAGTAGTTATTATTGATTATGCAGTTTGTTAATCAAAATAATTACCGATATTAAATGTTTTCTTTAACATCTTGTCTGGCCGTCCCTTGACATGTGCATCTAGTTCAATGGAGCTATGCCTCCAATTTATGGGGGTCTCATATATTTGATGATTGTTTAATAGACTTCTTGGATTGCTCGCAAGCCCCACAATCGATCCGGTAACTTTTATCACACAATAAAGAGAAAGAAGAGAAAACTACTAAGGACACAACTTTACTTGCAGCCTAAGCTACCATAGCCTTAGTTTACTAATTAGCTACTTGTTAGCATTTGTTACCTTAATGTGTACTCTCATTCTTGTATGTGTGTGTGTGTGTGTGTGTGTGTGTGTGTGTGTATCAGTTGTAACACTTCATTCATCAATAAGAAATCATTTCTATTTCCTTGTTTCCTAATATGGTATCACACGCCTTTTTTTCCCTCGCCAAGAAAGTTAGTTACGATCCTCTAATTGTTTTCTGTTGCACCTTCTCCTTCATTCTTCTTGGTTTTTCATTGAAATTGCAGATTTTGCATTCATTTCTTGTCTCGTTTTTTATTCTCTGTTCTTTGATTCAATTGAATTCATCTTCAATTGATCCTTGATTCTTCATTTTCACGCTATTTTACGTGAATTTCTTCGTTTCTTGTTCATTAATCTTCATCTTCATCATGCCTCCAAGAGCAGTTCCTGCACACCTTCAACTAAGATATTGATTATGTGCTTTTGTTCATCCTAATGAATGATCAAATTCTCTAACCGTTTCTCCTAAGCTCAATGGTTCTAAATACCTTGCTTGGAATCGTTCTATGCAATGCGCATCGGGACGAAGAACAAGCTAGGGTTCATCAATGGAACCATTCATGTTCATGATCTTCAAGATTTGAATCGTAATGCATGGGATCGCTACAATCATTTGGTGCAGTTCTAGATTATCAATTATGTTTATGATTCTATAGCACAAACAATTGTTTTCTATGAATATACGTTTGAAGTTTGGCAAGATCTTCATGAACGTTTTAACAAGATTGATCGTATTCGCATTGCTTCGTTGCGTTCTTCAATCAATAACATTTTAACATCTTTTACTATAAAAATATCTTATAGATAAGTTCTTATCATAATAAGCACTTTTCTATAAGCTGCAAATAAGCTGATTATCCAAACAGGTCCTAAGTAACATTAACACACAAATTTCCCTCATTTTATTATTTCCAACATAAAAAAGCTGAAAAATAGAGCAAATAAGTAAATGGGTGTTCATAAAAATGATAGGAAGATGATATAAATGAAAACATGAAAATAATGGAATTGAACAAAATGAAGAAAAAAGAGAGAAGAAGAAACCTCTTATCGGAGGAACCACCCTACTGGTTGAGGAAGGATCAGAAAAGAGGAGTGTTCACGTCGTAAATTATCTTTCTTGTTTTCGTAAATATGAAACCCTAGTTCTTGCTCTGCGTTTCATAGTTTCTGAAACCTTTGAGAATTTATGATATGCGAAATCAATGGGTCGGGTCTGAGTTGATTCAACTTGCTTGCAAAGCCCATATTGATTCAGCTTGATATACAAAAATCAATTTAAAAAAAAAAACTAAACTAACCCATAAAAAAACATTTACATCTTATCTTATCTTACTTAATTATCTTATCTTACTTCTTACTTGATTAAAATCCTAAATAGTCTCATTATCAATATGTTTTCCCAAGCGCGCCAAAAGCTTATTTGTGTTATCCTAACTTGAATTAATGCACGTGTTAATTCAATTTGCATAGAGAGGTGCACATAATTATTGTATATAAAAAAAAGCGTGTGTGTCTTGCTATTATAGTTGGTTTACACAGTTAACGACGTGTCTTGCATTTAATGTTAGGCATGCATGAAGAAAACACTAATGAATGCACAATGGTGCAATCCAACTATTTAAGGATATTAGCAAGGCATTACCAAGCACAACAACATTTCTCTTGCTGATCTTACCAGTCAAACACAGTCGAGTTCTAGCGTGAGCAAGCAATATAGGTCTCTTACGGTGAAACTGACTTTAAGTACCATATATAGTGGGTCCAGCCGGTTTTTATCATTTTTAATAAATATTTAATAGTTTATTTAATATGTTTTTTCTATTTCTGTATTTTCCAAAAATACTAAACAAACAAAATATAAAAAGGCATACAATAAATCTGAAAGAGAAACTGAAAACACACATTTGCAAAGGAGAGGGATCTGAGGTAAAAGGAACAAGTTGATACCCAGTCGAAGATAACAATCAACATTAAAGTACTAATCTTTTTACTTATTTGGCATCTTAATTATGTTATAAAACTTAATTTTTATTTTATGTTATTAATCTATTCTGAATTCCTTAAAAACAAAATTGATTATTGTTTAGAAATCGATTATTGTAGAATTTGATAAAAACTACAATCGATCTCCCCATATTCATCATCATTAAAACCTTTGAAGATGAATGGGTTTTATAATGTGTTTTGAAATTACGCATGTTAGTCATTTTAGGTCATTCTTTGATAAGGAACATCATAGGCATGAGTCAAACATTCTCACAAATAAAAGATCATTTATGACATTAATACAGTCACGTATTCATAATACATGTTTATATTTTCATTAAATTCATTCTTAGATCACAAAATAGTTTATTTATAAAAACTCATGACTTTGTTCATAATTCAAATTATATATTTGTTAACAGTTCAAGAAGATCATAATAGTTACATTTATTTTAGCTCATAGTTTACGTACTTATATATCTACAACATGCTTTAATTTTTTACTCCATTACATTATTCTAATACATATTTAAGAATGACATATTTGACATATTCAAGTAACAATAACTTTAAAACATATACACAATTAAATTTCCAAACATTCAATTCAATCTCAAACATTAACACACAAATTTCAACGTCTTAATGATTCAATATTAATTTAAGGGTTAATAGGCTTTACCCCCTACCATATAGGCGAAATATGGTTTACCCCCTGTAAAAAAAGTTTGGACACTACAAGAATTTTGATTATTATTGGCGGAATTAATCCCTCAGTAATGTACCAAATCCCTTAGTAATACACATTACTGGCGGATTTATGATAAAAAAGATCCCTCAGTGATATATAAATGTAATTGTTGATCAACATTAGAACACATTAGGAACAACCAAAATCTTACAAATTAGCATTATCAACACATTAGAATCAACATATTAGGACCAACATTATAAATACTCCCAGGTGCTAATGACATATCAGTCATATCGATCAACCAAAATCTTCACATTAGGATCACTAATGTCTTGAAGTGTATAAGCGAAGTCCGAAAGATTAGGATCAACAGCCGGATCTACATGTTGTTGTCCATTAGGCCGTTGAGTCTGTGGCATCGGAACGAAGGAAGAATGATGGATTGTTATTTTAGATCCTCTTTTATGTGACCGTGGTGGCTCTTCTTCGTCCATCTATATATAGCAAACGCAAAGACAAACACAACAATATATGAGATTGTATGTTATATCTCAAACAAACAAACAAAACCTTCAAATGGATACATAAGAGGTTGATATATCTCAATATATGTATTTCCATAAGCACCAATCAAAGATAAAATAAATTCAATATAAATATTAACCTAAAAAAATTGTAATAGAACTTATATGAACAAAACAGAACTTCAGTCCAAACAAGACTTCTTATGAGGATTCCTTATGATCCTTTTATTTAAGTGGTATATAACTTCCTTGTTCTTGATGTCACAAACAAAACTTAATTATGTGTTGTTAATCAAACTTTATGTTTCAGTAGAACATGTTGTAGTATGTAGTTCTGTTAAATATTCAGGTGTGTTGTTTTAATCTCTAAATCACCATAGCAAATTTGATCATGATTGTAGGCATCTTCTTCATAGAGATTGGGTGGTTAGTTTGCGACACACTTTGCATGAGAGTAACAATGGAGCTGACTTCCTAGCTAAAAGAGTGCATTAAGTAATAATAGTCTGGTTATTTTACATGAAGTCCCTCCTGTATGACCATTGTCGTCTTAGCAAATGTCATGGACGTTGAGTATATTCGACCCTAGATTGAGTCTCTTTCTTGTTTATCCCCCTCATGTAATAAAAAAATCAACCTCATTACGTTTATTTAATTTTGATCAATTATAATTTTGTTTCTTATAATTGTGACTGGAGTATTTATAACAGTGAATTGTTAACAAGTGCCTCTGGGCACTATTTAAAGACCTTAAATGATTTTTTTTTTAGAGAAATGTTAGCAACACACATTTTAACACACTCTCTTTGATTGATTAAAACTCACATGAGACCCACCAAATTTATATGGAACCCACATGATTTGGTGAGACCCATGTGAATTTTAACCAATCAAAGAGAGTATGTTGGAGAGTGTGTGTTAGAATGAGTGTTGTTAGCATTTCTCATTTTTTTTTATGATAATTACTTAATTTAAAATGTTAAAAAGTTCTCCAAATACACTTGTTAGCAAGACCCTTTAGAATAAGGTATAAACAAGAAGCTCTAGGGGCAATACGGTAAAGCCAAATTGTCCCTAATGTTGTAACCAACCTCATTAGTATCTGTTGGCTCTTTAAAGGGCAGCATTGACATTGAACCCACATAATAAAAGTCTCAACTAGTCACTACGTTCACATTTTCTCACTCTACATAACTTTCTCTCTCTCTCTCTCTCTCAACAACCATCAATATTCAATAATACCACCCTTCCATTCCACCACCCTTCTTTTTCTTATTTTCTTCTATATACAATACAAGTATATTAATAACACACAATACAAGAGGAGGGAGAAAGAAAAATAAAATAAAAAACAAAACAAAAGCAAAAACAGAAACAAAAGGTGGTAGATGCATGAGCCACAACACACACATTATCTCATACAACTACACTCACCACCTTGTCTTCCCTCAATATTCCTATAAACCCCTTCTTTCTTTTCCTTAAGATTTTCTCACTTGGATTCTCTCTTCTCTTTCTGTTGTCACCTTATCCTTTTTCAGGTACCCTTTTACCAACAACAATGGCTTGTTGACTTGTTCTTTCTATTTCCGTACGTTTTTTTGTCTCTTTTTTTTTATTTCCTTTCTTTCATTTAGTTTCCTTTTTGTGTGTTGTTGTGTCCGGTGTCCGTGTTCGAGTCTGTGCTTCATAGGATGACACTGATGAGTTTTATGGTCATATGTTAGAATCAGAATGTTTTAGTTGACTGATGCTAAAGTCTTGGTCTTTCTATAGTTTCCTTTAATGGGTGTTTTTTGAATTTTGTTGTGAATGTGTGTGTGTATTTTGGTTTGTGATTTGTGTGGTCAAAATGGGTTTGTCTTCTTTGTTACCACCCTTTTCCAAGAAAGGTGGTAGGTTGATGGAGTTGACTTAACCAAAAGTAGAAAGACTTTGGTTATGTTTGTGATTTTGTTTTCAAGTTGTGTTTCCATTCAATGTTTTGAGTATTTAGGGTGTTTCATTAAGCAAAACTAGGATACCAACTTTGTTTTACTCAAAAGATTTGTTTTGTCTTCTTTGGAAATTAGTTTCAGTTTTAAAAGGGTTTGAATGATGCTTTTTGCTATGATAAAATTGGATTAATGATTTGAATAATGAATGATGTTTACAAAGGTCTATTTCTAGGTAAGAGTGATTGAAATTGTGTCATGTTCAAGTTTTTTCTGCATTTGTATCTGTACTTGTTTATGGATGATTTTGACCAAGGTGGTTTTAAGCATCAAGTACATGACAACTTTGTTAGCACTTCACAAGTCAAAGCAGGAAAAACGTTAAATCTTTTATGTGTGATTTAGTTCTTGATTTCTAATTGATGTTTTCATTGTTTAGTGTCAACTTTTGATGATTTTCTACCTATTTCTGGTCCTATAACTAGGAAAAGACCATTGCTTTTTGTAGTATAACTTGTCATGTGTGTATGTCACCCTAAAGATACATTTTGCTTTTACTAATTGTGGTGTGTTTGGATGAACAACTTATCATACAAGTGCATATTTATTAACTAATTTTCTAATCCAAGAGAGAATGTAGTTCAACTGTTTTTCATATAAGTTGAAAGCTATTTTCACAAGTTATCTTTGGGAGTTTATGGATATGTTATAACTCATAAGTTGTTTTCATAAGTTTTCATGAACACGCACAAATGTTTTTACCATAAGATAAGCCTAAATAAGTTGTAAATATGCTCTTTCAAATGCACGTTTGGTTGCATATTGTTTTCTTTTGGAATTTACAGCATTGTTTGGTTTTACAATATCGAACTGATTATGAAACTTTTTCTTCCCCTATAGGTCTAAATAATCATTCACCTGCTTTAAAGGAAAAAACCGGTATGGTAGAAAATTAATTACCATGCTTTGGTGATTCGGTAGAAAGACTGAAACTAATAATGGTAAGCTTAAGAAGGCGCAGGCTCTTGGGACTATGCTCAGGTACACGTTGGTAAACCTATTCATCATGCTTTTGAATCTAATACTCGACTGAGTTAATTTTCCAATCGTATTTTTGCCTTTGCAGGAAGCAGTTCCTTTGTCAATCCTCTTCCTCTATACTGTGAGAATCTAACCGGTTCTGAAAATTTGTCTTGGCATGCTAAATCCAAGAGTGAACGGCCTATGCTTTCAGACGATGCAAGCATCCCAGACAGTGTAAGAATAAGATCACTACTAGTAAATAATTGTATATATTTTTTTTTTTGAAGTTTTTCTTTCACACATTTCAATCCTATTGATAAATCTGTTTAAAGCTTCTTTTATTTGACTTTCCATTTCAATGAGGACTTTTATTTTATTTATTTTTCATTGGACTGTGTTAAGAGTCTCACATTTGATGACATATGGTCTGAAAAATGAGTTTAGAACCGGGAGGCATCCCTTACCTTTCAAGTTGGTTTTGTAAGGATTAGTAGCAATCCAAGATCCGTCGGACCACCCACTATCGGACCACTCAAGATACGCTTTAGATATCCATTCATAGACACAAGGGCGTGCTAATAGTCCCTCACTTGATGAGATATGACCTGAAAACGAGTTTATACGTTGGATGCATCGCTGACCTTAGAAGTCGATGCTGTAGGGTTGAGTTAGGCATAACCGAAATTCTAAGACATTGCTTCCGATTCAATTGAAATATCAGGTTAGGAAGAAACTCTAACATACGTTAAACCATTCCTTTGAAAATGTTCAATATTAGAAAATTCAGCAAATTAGAGTTACTACATTCAATTACAAGACTAACAGCTTTCTGAACATAAACATTCATCTGTAGATCTTTTACTATCTCCTCTTCAGAATGAATATGCTCAATAGCGTCATGGTTGGATAATTCTTCTTTTCTCATTTCCTCTAGTTGTTTGGATAAACATGATGATACTCAGTAATGATCATCGGAATTTATTGACCACTTTAGCTCGCTTTGGCATTCTAATAGGAAAAGGAAAGATGAAAAATATTTTGAAGAGGAAGTTTAAAAGTGGTCATCATGCATATTTTGCTTCTTGTCTTCTCTGGCTCAATACATTACCAATTTTCTACTGATTTATTTTTCATCCGGTTCAACCATGGTTGAACCGATTAAACCAATTGAACCATGACCGGAAGGTCTCACTAGTTCAATTTTCAGTATTGGTTTTAGAACATTGGTCTGTAGTCAGCATAATCAATTCTCCTTGTGACTGACGAAGCAATACCAGAAGAGCTATATTTTATCATCCATCTTTTAAAACTAGAATGAAAGCATCCTCATTGCTTTGATTTACAACAACCACCACAATGAAGCCTTTTCACATCAGGTGGGATTGATATATTGATCGTTTACTACTAGAATCAAAATCGACTCTAGATTGATGAATTAGCAATTTTTGACCAGATGTGATTCAGAATCAGAATAAATGTTTACAAGGTTGATAAATGCATGAAGCTAGGCCCTTGGTGTTGATCTATTGTTTATTTATTTAATTATATCTTAGACAGACAAGAACTTACTGAATTTGTAATGTTTTCCAGAATACTGTTGTGCAAGAAGAACCAGGTTCATCAAATATTTCTGGTTCAAGCTCATCCAAAGAGCTGCTTATTCAACCAACCCTTGGTTAGTTGTTTACTATGTTTTTCCTCATTTGCAGTGTTATGTCTGGCTTAGTTTTTAATGAATAAGCTAATCCAAATAAATAGTTTTTGATTTAGGATCTGTTTGGAACTATTAGTAATTGGAAATATATTCTCGTGTTTTAAACTTGTTATAAATTTGCTTTAGAATAAGTTAGATCGATTCAGTAAAGAGGGGAAAACTGTAGTTTCATTGAATACAGATAATGTTCATACTTGAGAAAGAATCACACTATTTTCCCTTAATGTATGAATGTTTTTTCCTTTTGATACAGTTTGTCCACTTTATATTCTAATTAGATATCTTCCAACTGTTGCGGAGCCTAACTTCGTTGATATCATTGGTAGAAATGTTTAAATTTTTCATATTTCATAGGAAATGTCTGACTAAGCTTATTTAAGTATATTTTACTGCTCATCAACAGTTTCTTTGTTGATCATCTTTCCATCAAATTCTCTGTTAGTTTTTTTAATTTACGACTTTAATTTCCTATAACCTACTTTACATTGCATTTAGCAGGACCTGCTGTCAAACGTAGGAAGCGACATAGGAGAAAGAATTTACATAGTCAAGAAATCAGCATGAGAGGTGTATACTTCAAAAATATGAAGTGGCAAGCAGCAATAAAAGTTGACAAGAAACAGATTCACCTCGGTACTGTTGGATCACAAGAAGAAGCTGCTCACTTATATGACAGGTACTACCTTGAGTTCTTTAATGTTATTACCAACAGCTTCCCTTTTGATAATCACGGTGAGAATATGCATTCCTTTCAATGTCAAGTTACCTACTTCTGTCCCTGACGATTGAACTCAGTGGTATGAGTTGGGACACTGAAGTTGTACTAAGACGAAGGTTCACAGTTCGATCTCTCCTGCTAACAAATTTTTACTTCCCCTCAAATTAACCACTAAAATTTTCCTACGGACTGTCGAAATCTGTTAATGCTTACAAAATAAAATATCTTGTTGGTGTTTGAATTTCTCAAAGAAATGTGTTCTTCCGTTACAAAACCATGACGGTTGGCATTGTAATGCTCAAGGTCTCTTTTAATTTGCTATATTATGTTAACCATGATCTACTTAGTATGAAAAACATCTCTTTTTCTCTAGGGCTGCTTTCATGTGCGGGAGAGAGCCCAATTTCGATCTTCCAGAAGAAGAGAAGCAGGAACTGCGCAAATTCAAATGGGATGATTTCTTGGCGATGACTCGACAAGCAATCACACGTAAAAGTAATCTTTCTCTTTGAACTACGCCACATGCTTTCTTAGATAGAGTTTAATAACTATACACCGACAATAAAACACTCGCGTCGCAAATATAATCAAATACATGTGTATGGTTATTAAATTCCTGCAGATATTACTTGTTTTAACTAAACATTAATTCTTTTGTGCATAAAATGTAGAGCTCAAGAGAATGATTAGCCCAGAACTGCCAAATAGTTTTGATTGGGAAAGCAAGCAAGGAGTGAGTGGTTTCTCTCCTTATGAAGATGCAGATCAGGAAACATCAATGTCTTGAAATTTATGATTCAGGAACCACCTCTAGTTGGTGTAATCCAATACTATATGCTAGATCCATTAATTATATTGTAGAAAATGCAGCATTATGACATACCTTGATAGCATTAATAATCTTTGAAGACATGTAAATTATTACACATTAACACATTAAAGAGTACATCTCAAGTTGGACATTGTCAACTTTCAGGTGCTGAGATCCTTAATAATTAAATTCAACAAACTAGTGCAACATTTATTTTCTTCTGTGCAATGGAAATAAAAATGCTTCTGTTCATTGCCACATTAAAGAGATACATATAAGTGTTTCTTTTGCAGTTAGATTGCAATTTTTTCATCCTGCACATAGGGTCTATGTTTAGTATTAAATAATGATTACCTCTTGACATTTATTTTTGTATGATTCAATAAGTAATTGATAAATATATTTTAGTGTCACTGTGAACTTTAATTGACAGTTTAACATTTGACTATGTGTTCTCCCCTTATTTTTCATTGGGTTTTGGCTCATTTTATCCACAAATTATTATTACATAACATAAAACTAATCAAATTTTAAATATTAAGTTGATATTTTTTTTTGGGTCAAGTAGTCTAGTGGTTGAATCTCACATATTTTAAATGTGAAGAAGTGGGGAGTCAGAGTTTGAACTCTGACCCCTATATAATATTGTTCTTACAACTACCAACTGAGTTGTGCTTAAATGACTAGTAAGTTGACGTGAGAGTTTTATTTTTATTTTACTTTATTCCTTATTGTATCATATGGTTTTTACTGTATAGATATATTACCATTTATTATATATTTCTATTAAACAATATAATATAATTCAATTTTAATCAATTTTATAAACTCTCTAGCTTTCAATATTGAGTTTCTTTTATAATTACTAATTAAGACTATAAATTTAAATTCTGGTGTATTTAAATTAGTATACACGTATTAGTATACACATATGAAATTTATCTTAATTCATGTAATTTATTTCATAAGGGAAATGTTATAAGGGGCATTGGTTAAGTGATTAAAAAAGGAAATATTTTTAAAAAAATTATGTATTCTACTTTTCCAAAGTCAAAAAAGTGTTATTTTTAATATAAAATTTGATCTTTTTTTTCTACTTTTAGGTTACCGGTGCCCCCAGGACACCGGCAGGACACCGGTTAACAAGACCCTTATTTTAATCATAACTGTTTCATAATAATTTTAATACTTTTATGTCAAAAGTCAATATTTTTCTTTTGACTGCATGTCAATAGTCAATGAAATGTCGATTTCAAGAGCTGCACTTTTTATTATAACAGCCACTATCAATTAACCAATGCGTTAAAGTTGGCATTTGTCACACCAATAAAGTCATAATTTTACGCATTGATTAATGAATATAGCTAAGGAGTGTTAATTTTTTTAATTAAGATTGAAAAAATTTAATACTTTAATTTTCGATGTATTGAATACACGCGTTTATTCATTGAATACACAAATTTAGTACACCTTCGTCCTAAAATGTAAGAAAATTTTTTATTTTCTTTGTCCCAAATTATAAGTAGAAAAGACAAACTTTTATCCTATTTAATCTTCTTTTTTTTAAAAAAAAAAAAATCATCTTTTCCAAGAAAAACTTTTACTTATTCTCGTAAAATTAAATGCAAATTATATTCAATTTTCCACGAAACTTATTCAAAAGAAAATACAACAAATTATACTCCAAATTCTTATGTTTTAATTTTCTTAATATCTGTGATTTGATTTTCGTTGCTTACAATTTAAAACGGATAGAGTATTATCTGAAGTGATTGAAGAGTTCCTTTAGGGTACTTAATTATTGATGGTTAGAGTCAATTATAAAATTTACGTGTACAAGATGATATTTTGTTGAGCTCACACTTCTAATTGATCAAGAGGACTTCTCTTCGATCTTCTACAATTTCTAGCTAAACTTAACACCATAGTCCCTACCATAAATACTAACAACACATTTTTTTAACAATCTCTCTTTTATTGATTAAAATTTACATGGATTCCATCAAATTTATATATGATCCACATTATTTGATGGAATCTACATAAATTTTAATTAATAAAAGAGCATGTTAAAAAAATACGTGTTAGAGAGTGTGTCCGTTGTTAGCAATCATAATTGACATTTTTCTAAGATATTTCTTTGCAAATGAGTGAAAATCATTTTGCTTACTTTGAGTTGATAATATATGAATATACGGAAATGAATTTCTACCTAATAATAACAGTGGGCAGGTGTCTTGTCACGACAACAAAATATGAATGGTGTTTTTTACTATATAATGCACTTTTACTATGAATGGAAAATGAAAAATGTCCTCTTCTTCCACTTTCCATTTCCTTTCCTTGGCCAGAAGCTGGAGATTAATACATGTCATACCAAAGTTTTTTATGTATCACATAGTTGGTGGTGGTTACTTCTGACTTACAACAGGCTTCACAGTTTGACTAGGTTGGTTGGAAACAAAATATGCAATAGGACAAAGATGATAAATGACCTACATAACTAAGTGGTTAGAGTATTGCTTTCATACTCATTGGTTCAGATCCAATAATAGGTAAGATATAGGTAGAACTTATTGTGTGCACGAGCTTTGTGGCTTGGATGCAATTGCCCCATTGGTGATGCATATAACACTTCAATGCTTTGTCCTTTTGCAACTAATAAAGAAAGTTCCTGTTTCAATGGGGTCTACTACTTTGTTAACCATGTTGGTGTCAAAGATTGTAGAAGCAACATTCCATAATGTAGAGGACTTTTATTTTTCTAGCTAGTTATTGTATTTTTTATTTATTGAAAAACACTACAAAGTCACGATTATAGTAAAATAAAATTGCATAAATAACATATATCGATCCTCTATGAATGTTTTTTTTAACCTAAAGTCTTCTCTATCTTGAATTGCTACATCATCTATTCTTGCTAGTTTTTTTAATCAAAAAAAAGCATAGATTGACTCGCTCAATGAAATATCCTACCCTATAATTTTGTATTAAATACTTACTTTGCATCTTCAATTCTTAATTATAATTAGGGTTAAATAAGTTTTTCGTCCCTATAAATATAGCGAATTTTGATTTTCGTCCCTAGAAAATTAAACTGAATGTTTTCATCCTCATAAAAAAGTTTATTTTATTTTTTGTCCTTAAAGTCCAATTTATGTTCATGTAAATATCAAGATTATAACACTTTTATGTTCAAATTGTATCTATATTATGTTCGTTTATTATGTTCAACCTTTGTATATTCTTATTGTGTTCAAAAAATTCAAAAACATGTCAAAATTATATTCATTAGGGACCAAAAACAAAATAAAATTTTTTGTGAGGATGAAAACATTCAGTTTAAATTTTTAGGGACTAAAATCAAAATTCACAATATTTATAGGGACGAAGAACTTATTTAACCCTTATAATTATCATTACAATTGAATGAATACTTGGCACATTTAGCGGTATCATTATTTATAGTTAATATCTTTCCTTATATTTTCTATTGATTAATTATACAGCTCTAAGACTAAAAATAACTTGTTGCACTATAGATGCAAAGCAAATAGACCATTTTTTCATTATGAATCAAACTCAGTATTTTAATGTTTACGACCTTGTGCATATACCCGGTGTTAAAATCCAAACAAACTGATACGAAGAATCGGGACTTCGAAACAAATTATGAAATAGTAACAATTTAGAGGAACTCATAATTCATAACCCCTAAACAGGAGAAAAAGAAAAGCTAACCATAAATCTTCTCCTGTTATTATTTCTCTCATAAAATCCCCATTCGAACATAGTCTACTGATTTGCCCAATGATAAGAGTCATTCCATAAAAGAAATACAGTAACATTCAAAAGCATAGAATATAAGGACCTACATTCTGGCAATTACAAACATGTAGGGCAAGGAAAAAACTCTCAACCCAAGATTCCTTTTATTGTAATTTATGGAATAGTTTGCATCTAAAAATTTCAGTATCTAAGAATCACATTAAATCCAAGAAATTGGAGTGAATCAACTTAACTGGACAAAACTACTATGTTGATAACTAACTATTTTTTGCATTCATAAAATACAAAAAGAAACCCCTGCAGAATTAAATTCCTTACCACTTAAACCATCAAACATCAATAACATTGGTTGAATTTGATACAATTTTTTTTTTACCAACATTTCTTTTATGTGATTTTTGACAAGCAATTTAATTCAACCTAATGTGCCATTGATTTCATCATTTAGCCAATTTTGTAATGTTTCGGCTAATTTATCACCAGTTAACTACTTCCAATTGTACGGATTGAACAGGTTACTCATAAAACAAGTTATGGACTCCCCATCACAGCAATTGATTCAATCAGGTTTTTAGCCTATCAATAACACATTATCGTTTCTTATGCTCTCAGAAATCTTACCAATTGCCCAAAATGGATGTATTTTCTCCGAACATTTGCAAAAAGTAACTAAGTCTTTACCTAACGAAAAAAGAAAGCAAGGTGCAAATTTATACAGATCTGATGTTTGACCGCCAGATACCACAATTCTGTAAAATTCACAGACTACCGAAGTTATCATTACTTTTAGAAGATAGCACCAAGTTCACGAGAGAAGTGAGACAAGAGAAACAAACTCCAGGGTGACACGGCCCTTGGACCTTGTGTTGATGACAAAATGTTCCGGGTATTTCCTTAGTAGCATAAGTAAGCCATACCAAGGCTTCCCTTTGGATTCTGGACAAGACCATTCCTCTGATGTGAGATACCTCCTTACTCTACCGTGGTGCCAAACACCGCTATACTTATCCAGCAACTAACAAAAATCAAAGCAACATTCATAGATTAAACAAAGGACAAAACTTAAGTACAATACTACAAAAACATGAGAAGAATACTGATTTTCACTCTCTCATGCATCAACAATAATAGTTGCAAAAAGTGGTTAATAAGAAGTCTGAAGGGCAGTTATCAGGTTTGGAAGAAACTTATGTGCAGAACATTAAAAACAATACATATAAGCCTGTACCTAAGTTGCCAAATGTATTTGAGATGCATCATAATGATTTTAAACTATACATCATATGGTAATTTGAGCTATTCCACAGTCTACCTTCTTCACAGAGCAACAAGTAGTAGATATTTTAAGTTTCAATATTTACTATACTACAGAAATCACTCCCTCCACTATTTTTAACATTTCCACTTTTCATCTGTTTTAATGTTATCAAGGCACGTTGTATGCTTATAAAGGAATAGATAAAATGACACCGTTCATTTCATGCATAGTTCTCACCAATGTGGGCGGGTTGTATAAATTGTAGAAGCATAAATGAAAAAGCATCATATCATACTAGCAGATGAACAATAGTTACGAATGCTTCAATGTGACACAAAAACAAACTCAGAAAAATAACCCATTCTTGCATGAAAATTGTGATATGAAGAAATAAGGTTGTCATGTTATGAGCTATGACGAATCAGTACAGGTAACCCAATCCTAGGACTCTTAATTACATAATCAGATGACTGGTTATGACTATGAAAAACAACATTTCTATATGCTAAGGGAATGAGACTTTAAGGCTCTGTTTGGATAACTGAAAACTAACGGAACGGAACGGAACGAAATGGAGCGGAACGGAATGAAATAAAGATTCCATTCCATTGTTTGGATACTTTACGATGGAATGTAACTAATTTTTCATTCCATTGTTTGGATACTTTACGATGGAATGTAACTAATTTTTTATTCCAATTTTACCCTTTATTTTAAAAAATCATAAGTTGAATTCTTAACTCAATTCTATCAAAGAGAATCAGTTTATTTTACAATTTCACAATTTAACAAAGTATACTATGCATTCAGACCTATATATTGTGACGTTGTATATCCTGCATTCAGACCTGTACTATCCAGTATGCGCTCCATGCCAAGAAGCAATTTACAAAGAAAATTGCAGGGCCTTTTTTTCATACAATTATACAACTCTAGCACATGAAGCAATCTACAAAGCCTCAATAGTCTAATAATACATTCAGACCTCCCATTACAATTTACTCCCAACACTAAAAGGATTGCAAATGATAAAAAGCCACACATGATTAAATAGCCGGGCCAAATTAGATAAAAACTTGAATGAAAACCTCTATAAAATTGAGCTGGATTGAAGCATTATAAAATTGAGACAAATTGAGCTAGAAGAGACGAACAGTGAAGAGAAGATGAGAGAAGATTGTAATAAAAAGGGGTGAAGGGGAAGAAAAAAAAAAAAAGAGGGAATGG
>Ga0228711_1006969_pt1 | contig 16583 bp, 6 predicted proteins | sample MedpolnodulmetaG_2_FD_177996 | JGI IMG/M metagenome (GOLD analysis project Ga0228711, IMG submission 177996) | Root nodule microbial communities from Medicago polymorpha collected in Santa Monica, California, United States - brown nodules | ecosystem: Host-associated > Plants > Roots > Nodule...
TGTATGCTATTTTTGGATCTTTTACTCCTTATATGGTTTTAAAAAGAAGCATATGCTAAGTCCCAAATTTGACTAAAGATAGTTTATAATAAAATTCTATATCAAACAAAATTAAAAATGATCTTTAATATGGTTTTTGGCATTCTTTCATAGAAATAAATGAAAATTATGTACAGTATAGCCAGTAACTTTCCTGCGGATTAGTACTGTTTCCTGAGGATTTACCTACTGAAACAGCCCTGCTGCGGAATTACATGTGGAGTTTGCTGGCGAAATACCTGCGGTATTTTCGCAGGAAACATTCACGGGCAGGGAAATTACTCCCACTCTAACCAAAGGTTTCCTGCGGATATTTTTCACTGTTCCTAGGAAATTTCCGTAGGAAAGTTTCCTGCGGTTGCTAAAATCCTCAGGAAATAATTACTCACGAAGCTATTACCTGGGAGTGCAAATCCTTGGCAAACTTTCCTGCGGATTATTCACTCAATTCCGCAAGTAATTCCGCAGGAAATTCGAGAGTTCCTAGTAGTGATTTAAAATAATTAAAGAAATAACAAATGACAATAGCACACTACCATTAACTGAAATGACTTGCATTTAGCATTACGGTAAACATCCTCCAAGACCTTTCACAAATCTCCAAAATATCCTCTAAACATGAGAAATTTATAGTTGCGTTGATTGCATATGCAAACCAAGAGTATATTTTGACAGCTTAAGGGCAAGCAAAGAAAATGTGGAAAGTAATTTTCACTTTCTAAAAGCATAAGTTACGCATAGATAGTACTGTCTCTTTACCATGTCTATCCTAATAAAACGTTCAAAGTTACATTCTAAAACTGAAAATTAATCTAAAGTTACAGTCCAAATTGAAGAATAATAAAAAATTACAATCCAAAAATATTCAAAGTTCTTTATTATTGGGTGATAAAATTTCATTAGTTCCAATCCGGAATTGGTAAAAAGATACTGACCCGTCACATGCTAGGGAACATCCAAGTGACTAAAAATACAGACAACGTATTCCACCACTGACAATGAAGCCAAAAAACTAAACTAAAATGCTTCCAAACAGAACCAGCCCAATACAACCTAATAACAAAACACTGCACGAAATTTAAAACTGCAAGCCAGAAACACATAAAAGACGCTGCAGAAGACAAGCCGCAAAAACTGCCGACAAAACAATACCAAACTGAGCCATAGGTTCAATCCGCACAAACTGCCATACGTTAAATACACCAGACTACATATCCTACAAGAACCAAAAAAGTTTACTCTAAAACTGTACTCCCAATGCAAATGGAAAATTAGCATTACAAACTATGTGTGAATCTGTCACACAGAGTATCCAGATTGCAGAATCCTGATCAAACCAAATTGCTCACATTCACAGTTTAGAAACCACATTAAACGTGGCATACAAGCAACAACTTCCAACTTAGAAATAAAACAACTTCCTCTGCTGCCGAGCGCTGCTGGTCATGGTCCTTGCCGAGTCGGCTTCTACGTGGGTTCCTAGACATATCTAAACAAAAAAAAATGAAAAGAATCAATAAAAAATTCATTTAGACATTTCATCAAACATTTGAAATGCACAATATATAACATTGATTTCAACTTTTAAACAACCACATTGAACATAAACCTGCTCTAAACAACATTGGCGGCTCCCTAAAAAAATAAATAATTGGCGGTCAATACATTCAAATGTATGATTAAAAACTAACCAAAAAATCAGTAACTTATTCAATCCTAAACACTGACATTTCACAAATTTAATTCAAAATAACTAACATATTAAACAATTTTTTTGATTGCAATAGGTTTAGGAACGCTTGGTAAAAAATAGAGTAGTTATAGTAAAAAAAGTCTTATAAACAATTTAGGCAAAATTGCACAGGAGATCCTTTAAGTTATTTAATTGTAATAAATTGGTCCTTTAAGTTTTTTTTGTTCCATTTAGGTCCTTATATTTAATTAATTGTAACAAACTAGTCTTTAAGTATTTTGTGTAGCACTTATATCGTTTAAGTTATTTAATTGAAATATTTAGGCCCTGAATAACTTACATTTCTAAGATCTAAAATGCTCCAAATTGTTACGGTTAAATAACTTAAAAGACCTAATTGATACAGAAAAAACTTAAAAGATCAACTTGTTACAGTTAATTAACTTAAAGGATCTAAGTGATACGAAAATAACTTAAATGACCAATTTATTATAGTTAAATAATTTAAAGGACTTCTAACGTAATTTAGCCAACAATTTATTATTAAAAAAAAAACTTAATACCTTAAAATCTTGAACGTGATATCTGTATATTCCTTTTATTTTCGAATTATGTTTCAAGATATACTTTTTTGATGTGTGATATCTTGTGCCATTCACATCGAACTCTTCCACATAATTCAGGACAACCTTTAATTGATAAGTCTTCAAGGTTTGAAAGGTAGTGTGCATCTTTGGGGAGCGAAAGCAATTTCGGGCAATCTTCAAATTCAGGTTTATGGAGGCAAATCAGAGCTGATAACCATTCAGGAAGCTCATCAAAATTTTCACAGTCACCAATTACCAAGAAGCGTAACGTGTCGGCACATCCTTGCAACCAATTAGGAAAACTCACAAGTTGTGGCAAAGAACCAAGAGCTAGCAACTTCAGCTTTAACTTTGGGATTTGGTTGTCATTGCCGAATGACAGTTTCAACTTAGGGCAATTATTAATCCCCAAAATCTCTAAGTTGGGAAAAACATGAAAGGGCGGCATAGACTTTAGATTCCCACAAGAAGAAATACTCAACCACTTGAGATTAGAAAGTTGTATTCCTTCAAGCAACAACGTCTCTAGATTGCCACAAGAATCGACACATAAACCTTCTAAAGAAGTCAACTTTGCAATCTCTTTGTCTGGGAACTTAAATTGCTTTGTGGTTATAATTAGCTGTCGTAGGCTGATCAAATTCCCTATCTTGGGTAATGTTTGAAGCTTTTTGCATCCATTGAGTTGCAAAATGTGAAGATTTTGGAGTTTGCACACTGAATTAGGGAGGCTCTTCAATTCTATACTATTCTCAAGATTGAGATATCTTAAATGCTTTAATTTGCCAATAGAGCGGGGCAAACTCTTATATGTAGAATTAACTAACCGTAAACAACGCAAGAATTCGCAACTTGACACTAAATTATTCAAGAAAGCTTCATTGTTGGCTCCCTTAGGAAATATCATGGTTCTCAGACCAGTAGGAACTGGTGTTAGACCAAGCAATTCATTTTTAATAAATGAGAGATGAAGGACATTCTCAGATATATTTTCATTAGGAAATTTCAACAATTGAAACTCATCTCTTGCAACATACAATGAAAGATCATGCACTAAATCATGCAGTTTAAATGCACAAACACCAGCACCATAGTTTGTAAAATCTTGAAGAAATGATCTTGACCAAAGCTCATGCAATAACTGAATGCTAGTTTCTTCCAAGGTTTTACCCCTGTTTGGTGGCGGAAGAAAACCAAGTGCATCCCATATCACATTGACATTAAGAGTACAAAATTGAAAGTCCTTTGGAAAGAGGGAGAAGCAAGCAAAACATCGCTTTAAATAAGAAGGTAATTGGTCATAACTTAATTTGATAGCAGGCAAAATGTCATCTTCTTTTTGAGGCAAGTTCCAAATCTCACTGTCTCTGATAAACTTCCACTCTTCTACATCAACTATTAAGAATAGAGAACTCCCCAATGTTCTTAAGGCCAGAGGAAGCCCTCCACATTTTTGTACAATTTCTTTCCCAATTTCCATCAAATCTGGATAGTTTTTCTCTTCTCCATCTTTAAAAGCCCATTTCACAAATACCAACAAGGAGTCCTTTGGAGAAAGACCTTTCAAAATGTATGGTGTTCTGGTGCCCATCATTTTGGCAATTGCATGGTTACGTGTAGTCACTAAGACTTTACTTCCTTCAGCACCTGCTTGTATTAAATTCTTCAACTCAACCCATTTGACACGATCCTCATTCCATACATCGTCCAAGACGAGCAAGAATTTTTTACCAGCAATCTCATTTCTCAGATGATTTTGTAGCTGCTCCAGATCAAGGTTTCTAAAGGTTTCTTGGTGAATTAGATTAAGAGCAGCCGAACCACTGACACTCTCTGAATTGAGGATTTTAACAAGCAGATTCTTAAGTTCAAAATCATCAGAGACACAAACCCACATCTTCAATGGAAAAGTTTCATCTAAACTCTTATCATTAAACAGTGCCTTTGCAAGTGTAGTTTTTCCTAATCCTCCAATTCCAACAATTGGAATAACAGAGAGACTATTACTATCACCACTATCTTGCAATAACATATCAATGATTTTTTGTTTATCATGCTCTCTTCCTATCACATCAGAACCCCTCACATATGAATGTGTCAATTCGCGCCTTTTTACAACACGATTATCACTATCATTGATTTGAAGGCCAAACTTATGCCTATCAGCAGCAGCCTTGTCGAATCTCTCCCTGATATGTTTGATTTGATGTGCCATTTTTAGCCGATAAACAAGAGGATTAGAATTTGAGAAGAAACGTTTTACCTTTCTTCTGATGCTACCTGAAGTGTTGATGACGTGCTTTCGCAAGGCCTCACATTCGAAATCATCTATAACATCTTCGGCATCATAGAAGACACGCTTAATGTGTTTCAGCCATTCACGTAGCTCATTGTTCTGCCATTGCTTTTGTTCAGCATCTAATAACACGGCTTTGATGAGTGAGACAGTGTTTTTGATTTCTCGAAGATCGTCATAGACACCTAGCGCTAGAGAAGCTTCATTGACAGCAACAGAAGCAAGCTTACCAATGAATGACTCTGCAACTCCGAAGAGTATTGATTCTGCCATGTTGATTGATTTTTGAATGGAAATGAACAAGAAAAAGAAAGATAAGGTGGAAGATAGGAGCCAAGAAGAATCGTATACTAATATAATGTCTAGTCAACCACACTAACATGCATGTTTCTTTGACGTTTCCAATTAAATTAAAAAGTGTAGAATGGGGCTAACCATGTCTGACTGAACCGCGTGGAATGGGGGGACCATAAGGAAGAGTTTTTGGGTGGAAAATATAGAGAGAAATTAAAAAATCTTTTACATTTTTCTTAAAGACTGTTTTTTTAGATAATGATAAATTAATATTTATGATTTATATATATTTAATATTAAGAATATTATAACAACATAGAATAAATCTGAAGAATTTATATAAACCCTCCAAAACTCTCATTCAATACAACTTTTTAGTTCCTCAAACGAGTGCTTTGTACTATGAAGAAGAATTTGTTGGAATTTTGGTTTATAATTTATTTTAAAGTTATATATATTAATTATTCTTTGAATAGGTCATACACGTTTTTTTCAATTCCTAATTTAATGGGAATAACTGTTTCATGCTTGACTAAATATCCTTTACTCTCCATCATTTCTATTACTTTTCGGTTTCTATTGTCCACCTACACTAGAATGAATGTGTACATGTTTATATATTCTATATAAGTGGGTTTGCAGCATAATGAAAAGGAGAGAAAGCGAGTGTATGTGAGAGAAAAAAAAATATTAGTTGCTTTCATCTCTTCTTTTCGTTTTAGTCACTAATAACAAATAACAAATTATAAGTTCCCATGAGCATCCATAAGTGGTTCCTGAGACCTTGCTAATTCATGTGCGGTGCTAGTAAGAACTGACTGTTGTATCCTAGAGAGTATTTGCTATAAGACCTATCGCATCGAATAATCTATTCGGGGTGGCGAAATACTCTAAAGCCCAGTGCATTTTGCACGCCTCAGTCAATAATCGATAAGTTTTCTATTCTCTATTTAATTTGATGAAGAGTCGTATATATTTGTGCTTATATTGGTGTTCTATTTCTTACTTATAATAATTCTATGTCTAATTTTTCCTACAGAATTAACCTCCTAAAGCTCTACCCTCTTAATGTACTCTATTTCTTCCACTTGCTCCTACCTTTTTTTTCCAAAATTCTTCCCTATGTTCCCTTCCAAACTCATAAACAAGGTCTTAGATCCTGACAAATTCATCCAGGAGAATTTGCTTTGGATGAGTTTAAATGAAGAAGTAAATAGAGATTAATCAATGTTAATGTGAAAGGGAGGTCTTTGTCAATTTAGTAACAAAATAATGAAGTTAAATATCTAGTTAAAAATTTGAGAGCATGTTTGTGTTGTTTAAGAAAACCTCAGTAAAGGTTAGTGTAATTTACCCTTATTAAATTAACATTCAAATTTAATCATCATTAAAATTATAAAATGATTTATTTATTTTTAAATTCTGCCTCAAAGTTAGTAAATATTATTTATTATTAAATTAATATTCAAATATACTAATTATCATTAAAAATATAAAATATGATTTTCTTTTTAATATTGTGGCTCAATGTTAGTAAATATTATAAAAATATATATTTATACTATTTGTTTAAAATTTAATTTGATTAGAATTAGTAATATCTTAACATTAATAATTTAACAAAAATAATAATTGGTTCTTTAATTTACTTTTTTTTTGACATAATCTTTTATGTTTCCAGAATTCATTGGATATTGGACACCCAAAAGCAACAAAGTATGAATACTTCATGTGTTCACAAAAACGTGTCAATCCGTAACTCAGTCACATAAACCAATCCGACATGCATTTCAATCCTAAATCAACTTGCTTAAAGTTTAAACTCAAAGATGTTTGATTTTGATACCCAGATACATCACACTTACTTATCTATCTATCTATTATATATAATTGGAGAATAGTGTGCAAACCCTATTCCTAACCCTATTTGTCTAAAATGACTATATTGCCCTCAATTTTTTGTTAAAATCTTGTTGCTTCCAAATAACGAGGCCGTGGGGAATCAAACTAGGTATCATATGCCAATACTTCACAACTTTTGCCACTAGATCACTCCTATCTTGGTCGAAATAAACGTATCAATAAGTTGATGATGGTTGATGATTTCTTTCAACAATTGGTGTAAATTATATTTAAATTTAAATTGAAACGACACATAAAATTTAAATTGTTGACGGCACTACTTCAAAAAAGAAAAAAAAAACTCAGCATAATCGAAATTAAAATGTAATGGTAAAGGCTTGATGATTGCTTTCAATCATTTGATACTCCTATTAATTCACCTTTTTAAAACTGAAACGAGATATGAAATACAAGTTGGTAATAACGGCTGATGTTAAAATGAAACGCACCAACAATAATAAAAATGCTAATGAATTCTTACAATAATTTAGCACACAAAGTCCTTCAGAAGTTGCAAAATTCTTACGCCTAATTCACATTATATTAGATCAATTCAACACTCATACCTAAATTACAATTCAATCATGTCGTTTACTCAAATTTCTACTACAGTTGCGGGGAAAGCAAATATGGAATTGCGGTTTTTATGAATAAACCGTCTGATTCAAGAATTCCATTCAAATTTCAACGGAGATAGTTTCCGTTGGTTTGTGTCATTTGCAATGTCTATAAATAAAAGTCAAGGGAAATCTCTCAAGCATGTTGGAGTGTATCTGTCAACATCAGTGTTCTCGCATGGTCAATTATATGTTGCAATTTCTAGAGCTACCTCAAGGAAAGGCTTGAACATAGTGTTGACTGATTATGATGGTGAAGATATTAATTTAACTTCAAATGTTGTTTATAGGGTAGTTTTTTCGAGATCTATCTATATTCTCCAATTTTGGTGATTCCTAGACTCAATTAGTTGAAACAAGATCAAAACCTCCTGTCTGTTAGCTCCTTTAAAGCCAAACAACACGTGATGCCGGAACTCTCTCTTCTCTCACCTCAACACCTTTTCCGGTGACCTTCCGGTGGAGATCTGGTGAGGTTATTGTCCCGTTTTTGCTGTTTTCTCCTCAATTTCACACAATTTCGAAGATTTAAGTCATGAATCGAAGCTTTTCTGGGATATTTCTCCGGCACTCTCTTCTGTCACCTCAACAGATTTCTCCTCTTTAAGAAATGTGCATATACTTGATCTTTTCTGATAAATTTATTACTATTAATCTGATTGTTGTACTTTATGTTTTTCTGGTTAATACTAATTCATTATATTTGGACATCAATTTGAAGCAAATTCATATTTGGAAAACCACGAATCACATGCTTGTGATATTTTGCAGCAGGCCACTTTGTTGTTTCTGGTTAAGTATTTGTTTTATGCTGAATTTGGTTTTCTGTAATAATGGATAACAATTCAACTCCACTTCACTATACAGGATCATCTGTCATCCCGAGTTTAACTTGAAATGGATTTGGAAGATTCCAATTCCTGAAAATATCTTTTAGAATGTCAAAACATGTTGCTAGTAATTTGGTCTATAGCAGATGTGGTGATGCAAATGAGAACATACTTCATGTTCCAACGGACTGCAATCTTTCCACCTTAGTTTGGGAAGCACTTCATTTCACAGTTGTTCCCTTTTGCTTCGTAACTTGAAGAAGTTATAGCAGTATTTATCACATTTTGTTTGCGAAATTCTCGTAGAGGGTTCTGCTGGACTTGATGAATATATAGAAAAAATGACTCAAGGAAATGGAGCAATGAGAGGTTACAATTTGTATGTATGTGAGTTCACTAAGCAAGGCAATGTGTACTGCAAATGATTTGTATCAAATTCGCTACTTCATATAAAGGAAGCCAACTTTGAACAAATTATGTTTGTATTTTACAGAGCCAAATATTGTTAATTTATTAGTTTGGGGTATGATATAAATTTTTTTTTTGGATCTGCATAAATAATATATTGTTTTCATCAACAAAAAAAGATTATAATTAAACTTAGGTGTTAAACTCATTTGCATTTGACACTTTTGGCTACCTAGCATCAGAGGTAATTGACCTTCTACATAGAGTTTAAAGGTTCATCATAGAATGTAATGTCTCCTAGATCCATGAATTAATGTTGTGTTTACGATGATTGATTTTGTTATCCAAAAAGACTTAACGAGATAGCTTTATTCCCTTATGTCTTCTAATGAGGGTTGCTAACTTAGTCCAACCTATAAACATTAATGTCTAAGTTGCCACTCGTTTACACCCACATTGCTAATTTACAACAACTTTATTTATGAATCAAAAGAAGTAATGAAACATTTGTGTTTATTTTAACTTTTTTCATGTTCACAAGTGTGTTCCAAACATAATACCCGACTCCTATGGTTTAGTTCAAAACCGAACCGACATAGACGAAATTGCTCTTATTTGGTTCTAGTTTTTAATTTTGAGATACAAAGAACTGACAATGATGACAATACCATACACATTTTATTAATATCCCTCGTCTCACACACACTCACGCTTAAGCTTCAACCCAACATTTTATGGCTTGGAAAGATGAATGATGAAAGCAATCTAAGGTTAACATTAATTTGATATATTCAAATTGGAAATAAATTCAATGGTCTTATATTCTAACCATGTGTTTATTTGATTTCAGGATGGTGAATTTGTTATGCAAGTCAACAAGAATGTTTGAAGTTGAAAGTTATGTTTTTTACCAAGTCATTTTCGTGAGCTATCAAGTCATTTAAGTGAACTATCATTTTAATTTATATTGAAAATTTATTTGGTATAATTTTAGGTAAACCATCTGATTTGTAATCTGAGATTTGAAGTTGTATGTGCTAAAGTTTGTAATTCGAGATCTAATATGCAAGTATGTATGATAGTATAAGTGCATGGATATATAATATGCAGTGATTATAAAACTGAATGGTATGCATGATGGTAAAAATGTAGGGATTAATTGCGAGCATAAACTGAAATAAAAAAGACAACTTAATTAGAGCTACAAGCACCAAAACATGCATAAAAATCCAAGTTATGACAAAAATTAGGAAAGATGAATTGAAAACGGATAATAATAACAATAATGAATAAATATGTTGCGTTATTACAGTGATATGTGGTTAGGATTGATCACTGATATGTGCAAATCGGGAGCTACTTATAATCAATGAAACACATACACGATAGTGACTCATTGATGTCGATAACTATTTGAAAAAATAACATAATTGAATGCAAGCATATGTATAAATATCATGTAGGTCAGATATTGACTGACGTGTCAAACACTGGACAACATTTTGATAGATGAGACTTATCTTAAGTTTGAAAAGATTAAATTCAAAATGAAAAATAAAATTAGTTTCTTTTAGCTTCAAATGCAAATAATAATTTATGTCTTTCATAAAAATATTTGCATGATGTGGGACACATATTTTAGAAGGAAAAAAAAATTCAATTTTCTATGCCTAAACCATTATTAAAAACATAATATGTTTATAGATTAATCATCCTTAATTTTCCAATTTATTTTTCATATTACCTCGTAGACGGCCGATATTGATTATAAGTTACTTGAACATTGTTGTTTATAGTCCAATTATCCTTAAGTCTTGTTGTCATTAATATGATAAGCTAGCACATATTTGTGAAATTATTTTTTTCTTGCGATTTTAAAAACTCATGTAACTCTACCAAAACATCCTTTAACAACTGATCATACAACAAAAATAATGATATATGGCCAAAATAAAATTCACAAAATTCTAAAAATCTCATCAAAATTTAAGATGTTATTAATCTATTTTGTATATGTTCTGCTAACACCAAATCCAACAGTTTTTTAAAAAGGTTTTGAAAAGTTTAGGTGAGTTGTGTTTCGAGGATTCACTAGAGTTATGAGATGACAGACTTCAAGGCTTAACTAACATTGTTAGAGGTACTTATATATCATCTAGCAGATGCAATAGATCTCGCAATGAATTTAAATCATTGAACATTTAGTGATTTAGGAATAATTAAAACAAAGAAAAAATTACTCATAAGTAAAATAGAATGTTGGATGAAAAGAAAGATACTCCTTTTCTTTGGTAGAATTAGTGTCATTCATGGAAGCATTGGGGTCCCAACTCCATGGTGTGAGAAAAGAATTATCTTTCTCAAGAAAAGATGTGAATCTTGCATCATGCATTATTTCCTTAGTAGCATGATCATCACTAGTAACAACCATATCAATGGATTCAGTTTCCTCCGTCAAAGCATGTTTGCACTTCATGATTCTTGGTAGGAGTATATACTTTATCAGATGAATCAAATTATGGAGTCTGTAGTTATAACTTTAAAAAAACAATATTGGTAGGCACATAAATATATAGTGATGTTTTTTTTTAATACATAAAAATGAAATATATTAACGGCAGGGAAACACCTAAGTACAAGATATACTAAAAGTGCCACCCTTATAAACTGTCAAACATACAATGAAGAGACAAAACTACGGTCAGTCGATACCCAAACATAATAAAGGGTCCGACCACCATCTTTGAGTACCGTACATAAAATTGGCCTTATTAGCTTTAAGCCACCAAAAAGAGTGAAATTTAACTTTTTCTACTAGCTGCTCAATGGTTGTTTGGATATTATTATATAGCCTATTATTACGTTCATTCCAAACCAACCAGACACAAAGTAACCAAATAAGTTGGAGAAAGGATTGAAGAGCCTTAGAGTGACCTGTAGAGTGAGTAAATTGGATGAAATGGTCATCAATATTAAGGGGATCGACACCTGACATTCCGATCCAAGACCTGATAAGATGCCACAATGTACCGAAAGTGGCACAGTGAATAAATAAGTGTGGCGCAGACTCTGCCATGCTGCACCCTGAAACACACATAACAACATCGCCATTAATCACGCCACGCCTCAAAAGATGATTCTTAGTCGGCAACCTGTCTCGCAACAACCGCCAAGCAAAAATGGAGACCTTCAGCGGCACCTGCTTATGCCAGATAAGATCTCCCACAGTAACATCTGGAGGTTCAGCCTGAGTTGTCAGTTGTTGGTAGACGCCTTGCACAGTGTAACCACAATCAGAATCAGAGTCCCATTGCCACCTGTCAGAAGCATGAGACTGCAAAACGACACCATTAAATAATTGCCTACACTCCTCTAGCATCTCCTCCTCCCACACCCTCAACCTTCGCCTCCAACCCCACGCCTCTCCGTCGACCTCCCCACCAAGAGCAACCATATCAGCCACCGTACTCAGTTTATTAGACGTTATATAGTGATGTTGTTAATTTACTTTCACATATCCAAAAATATTATGTCAAAAAATAAATCTAAAAAGATCAATTTTGAATGAAATAATAAAAAGGATTTTGTCAGAAAATATGCCTGCGAGATTTTTCTTTTGCTGAAATATGATCTACGATTTGTTGAAAATAAATAAATAAATAGGATCAACGAGATATGGTTTAGTTATAAGCATTTTGAAAACAGTTGCAAAAATAAAAATAAAAAATTCTAACAATCTACAAAAAGGAATTTTGTCATTCTAGAAAAAAATATAAAAAGGATAGTAAAAATAATAAAAATCTCTAACAATATATCATTCATTTAAACTATTTTGTTTATCATTTTATCTTTTTAATAGTACAAAAACAACAAAGCATTTTTCCGCTAACTAGGGTCAACTTCATAGAGATTCGACAAAGTTTTACGTTGACCGTAAAGGTCTAACAAGACCCTCTCATTCCACATAGTTTTGGGAACGACAATGCAAAGCAAAAAGAAAATAAGATACTACAGCTCCAAACATATTCATAAAAAAGAAAATAAGATTCAAAGAGAAAGGGGACCAAACCAAAACTTTCTGAATATATAATAACTCTAAAGTTAGGAAGCCCTGATTTATTCCTTATGAAAGTTTCTCTAATAACCGATGGTAAATCATTCCAAAAAACAAAAGAAGTTAAATTAAGATCGACATTTATTCAAAAAAATAAATAAATAAAGACTGACATTTATTCAAAACAAAAATTAAGACCGACATTAGTTAAAGTGTCTTAAACTTTGATTGCCTCCCATGAAAATGTGTGACTAAAAAGTTCATTTCAGAAGGATCCATAAAACCACCAAAGTAGAGTCAGTTTCAATACAATAATTTCTCCAATTTATCTCATAAGCTATTTCGATAGCCGTCATTGCTCCAGACGATTATGCTTAGAAAGATGATCCGTTACCAAGAAATTCTGCATTACTATCTCTAAAGATGCCTCCACATGACGAAGTTGCCGAGTAAGCAATGTAAGCACCGTCGGTGTTGCATTTATATTTTATACCAGTTGAGAATAAAAGGATGCCAGATTATTTCCTTCATGACCGGAGCTCTTGGGTGATGAATATCTACCTTAAAGTTCTTTAAGATTATGAATGAAATCTCCCATTGAGGAGATGAATGACTTCTTGGTTTTATTACCAGCAAAACAAGCATTTAAAATAATTAAAGAAATAACAAATGACAATAGCACACTACTATTAAGGGCAAGCAAAGAAAATGTGGAAAGTAATTTTCACTTTCTAAGAGCATAAGTTACGCATGGATAGTACTGTCTCTTTACCATTGTCTATCCTAATAAAACGTTCAAAGTTACATTCTAAAACTGAAAATTAATCTAAAGTTACAGTCCAAACTGAAGAATAATAAAAAATTACAATCCAAACATATTCAAAGTTCTTTATTATTGGGTGATAAAATTTCATTAGTTCCAATCCGGAATTGGTAAAAAGATACTGACCTGTCACATGCTAGGGAACATACAAGTGACTAAAAATACAGACAACGTATTCCACCACTGACAATGAAGCCAAAAGACCAAACTAAAATGCTTCCAAACAGAACCAGCCCAATACAACCTAATAACAAAACACTGCACGAAATTTAAAACTGCAAGCCAGAAACACATAAAAGACGCTGCAGAAGACAAGCCGCAAAAACTGCCGACAAAACGATACCAAACTGAGCCATAGGTTCAATCAGCACAAACTGCCATACGTTAAATACACCAGACTACATATCCTACAAGAACCAAAAAAGTTTACTCTAAAACTGTACTCCCAATGCAAATGGAAATTTAGCATTACAAACTATGTGTGAATCTGTCACAGAGTATCCAGATTGCAGAATCCTGATCAAACCAAATTGCTCACATCAACAGTTTACAAACCACATTAAATGTGGTATACAAGCAACAACTTGCAACTCAGAAATAAAACAACTTCCTCTGCTACCGAGCGCTACTGGTCATGGTCCTTGCCGAGGCTTCTATGTGGGTTCCTAGACATATCTAAACAAAAAAAAAATGAAAAGAATCAATAAAAAAACTCGTTTAGAGTTGATGCACATATGTTGTTTATTTCCCCGTGTTATTGAGAATATTTGCTATGCATGAAATATGAACATGTCTTTATGACATGAGCTGTTTAATTTGATTTTTCTTGGCGAAAATAATTTAATGTTGGTTTTTGGTGACTACAGACGAAAATTCTTCTGCCATTTAAATTTTATCGGACTTCGTTTGTCGCCAAAATTTAAATCAATTTATATATCGAGTATAATGAGGAATTGATCTCATTATAATTTTACAATGTTATTAAACAAAATTTTTAACCAATAATAAATTGTTCGTGAACCAACGAAAAATATTTATCGATTATTTAACGTATGAGTTACGGATAGCGTAAAATTCATCTACGAGCGAGAATAGACGAGTTAAATTAAAAAACTTGTAGGGCAAGTTAGAGTAGATAAAACATGTGCATGAATAGAGTAGGGGGACAACCCATGTGCTTGAAACTTGGTGATTAAGTTATATTGAATGGTTTAGATTCATTCCACATGACTTATGTTTAATCCAAGGGCTAGGACTTTACCATGTGGTCTATTTAAGTAGATATAGTATAGGTGTGTTGGTGCTTTTTGTCTACTTACTATATATTTACTTACTATATATTAAATATTAATCCCTACGATTTTACGATTTTGCCCCTAGGAGGGGCATTTTTGTAATTTCCTAATTGATGGAATTTGGTTGTTGCCACATCACATGTTTTAGGCCATATTTCCCATTTCGCCCCTCACTAATTTTTTTTAATTATTGCCTAATTTTTATATTTTTAATAATTTTTAACTATTTTACAATTTTTATGTTTTTAACTATTTTTCAATTTTTTCTCCCAAATTAAGTTGCTTCTACATTGCCGTTGTGGAAGATTAAGATATCGTTTGACCCAACTTTTTTCCAACTTCTCTACATTTTTAAGGAGAAGTTAAGCCAAACACAATATCAATTAAATACTTACTAAAAAAAGTAATTTTTTTGAATGCATAAAATTGAATGGAATGAGCTTTGGCCAAAAGTTTTTTAATGTTACTTTAAAAAACTACTTATCGACAACTTATTTCACAAGAACCTCTTTTTAACTCACGTTGGGAACCTTTTCTTTTATTTTTTTAATATTATATTTCAATATTTTTTGTCTTCCATTTAACTTTATTTTATTTTATTTTTTTGAACCGTTCCATTTAATTTTTCAAGGAGGTTCCATTTAATTTTATTATCTTTTTTTCAAAGGAATTTTATTATCTTTTATATATTTAATTTCAATATTGTTTAATCATCACAACTTCACAAATATTTTTATTCACGCTGTCATTTAATGATACCAAATATTTTTATTTCCTTTCTTCAACCTTGCGAATATATACACACACACACATTAACGTTTAGAGTAATATTTTATGTTCGTCTGTCTGTTTTTTTGTTACGCTAATGCATATAATTTTTTTTATGTTGCTTGATTGAGTGCTACCTTACCGATTTTTTTTTTTAACTATTTTCCAATTTTTTTTATTTTTAACTATTTTTCAATTTTTTTCTCCCAAATTTAGTTGCTTCTACACTGCCGTTGTGGGAGATTAAGATACCGTTTGACCCGGTTTTTTTTTCAACTTCTCTATATTTTTAAGGAGAAGTTAGGCCAAATACAATATTAATTAAGTACTTAATAAAAAAGATTTTTTTTAATGCATAAAATTGAATGGAATGAGCTTTGGCCAAAAGTTGCTGAATGCTACTTCAAAAAACTACTTCTCGACAATTTATTTGACAAGCATCTCTTCAATTCACGTTGGGAACCTTTTATTTATTCTTTAATATTATATTTCAATATGTTTTTTTCTTCCATTTAATTTTTTTTGAACCGTTCCATTTAAATTTTTTTCTAAGGAGGTTCCATTTAATTTTATTAACTTTTTTCAAAGGAATTTTATTATGTTTTTATAACTTATATATTTAATTTAAATATTGTTTAATCATCACAGCCTCACAAATATTTTTATTCACGCTGTCATTTAACGATACCAAATATTTTTATTTTCTCTCTTTAACCTCGCAAATATATATACACACACACACATTAACGTTTAGAGTAATACTTTATGTGTGTCTGTTTTTGGTTACACTAATGTGTATAATTTTTTTGTCGTTGCATAATACGTATGATTATTTTTATAAAATTTTGATTTTAATTAAAAGTAAAATTGTAGATGTCTTTTCTTCAAAAATGGTATAGATGCCTAAAAAACTTATATATATATATATATATATATATATATATATATATATATATATATTTCTTTTATTTTTATAA
>Ga0228711_1006971_pt1 | contig 16580 bp, 9 predicted proteins | sample MedpolnodulmetaG_2_FD_177996 | JGI IMG/M metagenome (GOLD analysis project Ga0228711, IMG submission 177996) | Root nodule microbial communities from Medicago polymorpha collected in Santa Monica, California, United States - brown nodules | ecosystem: Host-associated > Plants > Roots > Nodule...
AACATCTGAGTTCATTTTACGGAATGCACTAGGTGGAGTAACCCCGGCCACATTCCACTGCTGACCGACTAAATTCCCTATCTGAGGGCTAGAGCCGGACTCCCTGGTTGTGAAGGTTCCCTATCTGATGGCTGGCCTACCCAGACGTGGTCTGGAGCTTATCTGAAGCCACAACATAACTGTTATAATTGTTTGAACGTAATAAAACTATATAGCTGATAAGTCTACTGTCACAAGAATGTCTGATATGCTAACTGAGCCTATGTTTACATAGAAGCTAATGCTAGTACTCGACGATCTACGCCGAGGCTCTATTGTTCTCCCATTCTTAGACCTGTGTCCTACCCGGACCTAAACACGAAAAGTGTTGTGCTCTCATGTACCACTTACTATCGGAGAAACACTTATGTTGCTCATGCTTTCTAAGTATAAGACCTCGACGTGTGATGCACATTAGGTTCCTAATATTTGAGGGTTTGATTAAGATGCAAAAGTGCGCGAGGAATGGCCCCGGCCGGTATTCTGGAACACATGAAAATTTTCAAAGGATGCTGTCAAATGGGCTGGTCGCTTAAGCGACCGTGTAAGCGTGCAGTACGCTTACCAGTTCGCTTAAGCGAACACGTGAGCGAACAGAGCTGTCCTCTCGACGTTTTGCACGCTTAAGCGAACGGTGCACGCTTAAGCGAGCATTCATCGTCCCAGAAGTGCAGAAATTGTATTTTCAACATAAAAACCCCAAATACCAAGTTCTAACAACCCCAACACGTCTAGGGTACCTGAAAAACAGTTTAACAACAATGCATGGCAACAATTCGTGCAGTTTCAACAAATCAATGGCAAGTGGAACAATTTCATATTTTCTAAAAACTAACTTTCAATCCTTCCTCACAGTTGTACAACACAGAGATCCCAAGGAAGTTTACTAACTAGAGAACTCACCTGCAGGTACTAAAGGACATGCACAGACAACAGCAGCTCTGATCTACACTAGAAGAATGAGAAAGGAAGAGACTTGAATAGGTTTTGGCTTGGAATCCACTAGCTCAAACAATTTCTCTAACATGCAGCATGATTCTTCAAGCAAGGAGATTAGATGGATTGGATTGATGGAGAGGGAGAGTGGCTGAGCTCAAGAGAGGGAGAGGGAGGACAGAATTCTGTTCTTGCAAGAGGGAGAGAAGGAACAAGGAAGAATGAGTTGGTTTTGGGGGTCCAACCTTCTTATAAGGCTCTAACGGCAATTACCAAACTGCCCCTCAGTTTAATACGCGCATGATGCGAGTTAACAGATACATTACCGTGGAGTATAAGCGGGATATTACATGATAGATCATCTCCAATGGGAGGGTCTTAAACATTTAAGACTCGGTACTTATTAGGTATCCTTATTGGGAACAAAAAATTTCTGGGTCTTATTTAAGACCTCCAATCTTAAACGAGACCTGCACTTTTTTAATATTGAAAAATTGAAATGCAATGATATAAAGTTATTGATAGTTGATCGGGGAATTAATTTACATTATGGAGAATTGCATGTATATCCTTCTTCAACTGTCTCTAGCCCCTCCTCTTTCCATTATATGTTGTGTGTTGGAGTGAAATTGGCTCTTTTTTAAAGTAAGAAGACAATGTTTTTCTTTAGAAAATAGTGTTAAGTAATAAGTTTGTTACAAATGTAAAGGGTATTTTTTATTATTTTTTTAAGAAAAATGAAAAGGGTATTATTAAGTGGACATCATCAAATAATATTGAAAGTAATGGTAGATGAATATTACTTTCATATATTTGGCCTTACAGTGATTTTGAAACTCAAGTATTCGCTAAAAAAAATTAAAATGCAAAACTGCACTTATTTGTGTGTAACCAGTTCTCCAAAGCCATCAGTCAAGAAATTAGAAATAGAAAAAAAGATAATTTTGTATTGAAAATAACACTTTCAACTTTCAAAAAATAGAAAACACAATTTTGAAGACAATATTTTATAATTCCTTAACCAGTGCCCCTGAATCACTCGTTAACATTTCTCCTGAAAGTTAATTTACGAGACAGAAATATCATGTAAAAATATTTTTGTGTATCGTAAAGAAAAACAAGAGACAAAAATATTTGAGATATAAAGGAAATAGAAAAACACCGATCGCCATACAACGCTCCTATAGAGAAACACCAAAATGCATAACCAATCAAGTGCTCCTATAGGAGCACTGCATGACGGAAATGAGTTGTGCGAGAGGAATAGCAAAAACGAGACAGATCTAAAGGAAAATAGAGAGAAGGAGCTTCTCCTGGAATTGATTTAGAAAAGAGAACCAAACATTCTGCAAAATGAGAAACCAAATCACGTTGAAGGGTGGGAGACGTGCGTTTGTTGGTAGGAAACGCCAAACCAAACAAGCACTTAAACTTTGAGATTTATCACCAAGTCTGTAATAAAGTTCAAAATCATAAAGTTCTGCAATTCCACTGCAATTCCAGTTTGTACAAATGGAACGAAACATACAAATAAAGGACAACCCGAATACACTAAAGCTCTCGCATACGCAAGGTCCGGGAAGAGATCCCATCAGTTGTAGGGGTATGGGCTCCTTGCCACATTGTTTCACCACGTGAATGCGGGCAACACATAGGACGGATATGCATTATATTTCGTGACAAGTGATTGTACAGAAGATGGATCCGCTACTTGTCCAAAACCATGGAGTCTAAGTTCAGTTTCATGAATCCCTCCAGTGATCAAAATTGATTGGATTCCAGCAGCATTAGCACCCTTAATATCATGATGAAGAGAATCACCCACAGCAATACAGTCGGAAACATCTGTACCGGCGGCCATGGCAATAGCTGACTTGTATATTATCTGACAAATCACAACAATACTGTCAATAGTTGAATATGCATTCCTACTTGTAGGTAATCTTAGCAGCCTAGGTACTAATAGAATGGAGTACAGTATGACTATCAAAATGGATTTACATGACATAGAAATGGTTTCATCACCTCATCAGGCTTGCCCATCCATTTTACTTCACCCCCAAGCTTTTCATATTTAGCTGCTAGCGTACCTAATAACAATTTGGTATAAGGTGAAACTGGATAGGAGAAAAAACAGCTTATAAATAACTACTATTTAAGTGCTATGTTGATTTAGAAGATAAAGCAAATTGACCAGGCATCACAAGCATGTCTCTTGCTTCAACATAGGAATCCTTTTTGCAGCACAAAGCTCCAATATTTGTTCAAGGTCTTCAAGTTTCATTGAACGTGCATTCTCATTGGCATCCCCCAAGGCTTCAGTCCCATGAGCCAAAACAAACTCAGCTTCTTCAACATTCTCCACAGCTCGCAAGTCCAATCCCTCAAGAGATATTGCTCCCTTGCCACTCCAAGTGAAATGAATACAAGATCTTCCCAATGATGCCAACCAAGGATCATCTCTCCTTTGTAAGTATTGATGAGTGAGTTCTCCACTAGTAATTACTCCTAGAAAAAGAGAAGCATCAAAACCAAGACTTTTGAGTTTTTCAAGAGTGAATGATGAGCGTCTTAAAGAGTTACTTATGATCACCATCTTCCCACCAGTCTTTGCAATATTTTCTACTAACAAAATTCAAACAAAAAACAAAATTTAGGATCATGTGTACTATATACTTATGTGGTTGGACAATAGAAACTAATCATACATGTTGAAATGGCACCGGGATAAGGTTGTTTTCCATCGTGGAGAACTCCGAACTGATCCAACAACCAAACCTGCAAAGAGTAACAACATTTTTTTTTAAAGAAATCAAAATGGTATATATTAACAGCGGCAATGAAAATTCCTCAGTACAAGATGTACCAGAGAAACCACCCCGAAAAACATTAACAAAGTAATTACAGTAACAAGGTCAGTCGATACCCAAATGATAGATAGAATAGTGAAATGAATTCGTTGAGAAATACCTTGAAACTACGGGTTTCGGCGAGTTGTTGGAGACCGGTGAAGGTCTGAAACTAAAGTGGCTGTAGTGAAGAAGAACATTTGGGAATCATTTTACGGTATAAATGTGACGGTACAACTTTTTTTTGGGCGAGTTGCAGAAGAATAAGATTGTTACAATTTTTGATGCATTTGCTTACTTACTTATATAGACCAATCTACACACAAGCTGGCTGTACTTAAACTTTTGTTAATTCGAGTTATTTTATTAATTAATAATACTCTCTGTCCCAAATTATAATATTATTTTTCCTATTATAGCTTTAATTATTTATTACTTTCTCTTCTTTCAATTTTTTATACTATTTATTAAGGACAATTTTTTTCCTATTAAGGACAATTTTTTTAGATCTAGTTAAATTTTATTTATAGTGGTGGCTTAAAGCTCAGAAGCCGTACTTATTTATAGACTTTAATATGCGGTGGTTTTACCCTTCTGTTTGTATTGCGTATTTTGCCATGTGAATTCCTTTTGTTTTGTTTTTCTTAAACACTTGTAATCTTTTGTCTCCTATTAGGCACACCTTGTGCTTCATAGAAGTGTTTTAATCTAATTATTTTGGTCTCTTAAAGAAAAGATGCAAAGTAAAAAACAATAATTTAAGAGTGGCGTACGTATTATTAATTAGAGGGTATAATTTAAAATTCAATAAATATTACATTAAAAAATAAGAATAACAAATTTTTTTGTACCCTTAGAAAAAACAATTTTTTTTAAACAATTTTTTTTTTGTTGTAAATATGAAATTACTATGAGTCTGAGATGTTCATATTTTTGCTTCATATAAACAAGAAAAGTTCTGAAAATTAATTCTAAATTTCAATTTATTTTAAAATTTTTTTTTTTACAATACAATGGCTTAAAGATTTGTACTTTTTGTTGTTGCATTATATTTAACTGGCGGAAAGACGATCATTCATGTGCCCGTCTTTCCGCTCTTTTTATTACGCTAACGTTTAAAAATTATGAACGGTGTTTTTTTTTATGAAATTTTGATTTTGATTAAAACTAAAAAAAATTATATAAATGTTTGTTGCTTTTAAGTTATAAAAAAATCAATTTAACCATTATTATATATTTCAACGACACCAACAATAATACAATATAACAAAAAAAATATAATCTAAATTCTTTTTTCAATGACACCAACAACAATTTTATTATAGAAAAAGTTGTTTAAGGGTATAATTGGAATGATGAAAAAGTAAGTATAAATATACTCATCTAGTTTGTTACACTTTTTAAATGATAAAGGGAAGAAAAAAAACAAAAAAAATATATATTCATATCGTGTTTGTTACATTTGTTTTAATATTTAAATTTATTCTTATTTATTTGTTACATGTGTTGTTTGTATTGAAAATTGAAGGTATTTTTAGAAAGAAAAATCCAACCCAAAAGTGCTGAAAGGGGTAGTTTTCTTTATATATAGTATAGATTAAAAAAATTGCATAAGGTTGTTTTAATTTAATTTGCTTGCGTAATATCTATGTCATATAGACTTGTAAAGTTTATTTTGACAACTAGACTTTGACTCGTGCTATTGCACGGGTCCTACCGATCAAAATATAAACGAATAAGTCATAACATAATGAATATATAGTATCTGATAGAAGTAGTCTGATAAATATTAAACATGGATATTATACAATAATTATAACATAGAGTTGACTATGCGAAAACACAAGACTTGACAAATAAATTCCAACATTTTTATGTGATTGCCCTTGACTCTTATTAATAGTCATTACAAATGAAACAACTAAATGAAACTATCTTCGTTGAAACTTGAAAGGAATTTTAACGTTAGACGGTAAGAGAGATAACCTGGATCTAAAAACTTTCTCACCAACATTACTTCCAAATATCATTTTTTTCTTCAAGCACAAACTTTTCCATCCTCGTTATAATTAGTCTTGTTCCATTGCATAATCTTAATTTTTGATCAATATTCCTCAAAAACATCACTGACGCTCCAACCTTTAATATCATCTTGTGATTATATAGCCATATTTCATAACATAATTGATAACAAAATAATAAACGTGGTGTAGTTGAGTCACCACTTCATTCCACCTATTGTATTTTGATTATTACTTTTCTCACCATATGACCTTCTCACGCGCCCTGTAAAATTTACAAAATAGTCCTTCGGAAAACGTAATCTGGAAAAATACGAAACCTTGTCCAGATTACATAATCTGGACAGCGTCGACGCATAAAATGAAGTTCACCCCCCATTTTACAGTTTCATTTCTCTCTCTCTCTCTCTCTCTCTCTCTCTCTCTCACTCTCTCTCTCTCTACCTCTTAACCCAAATTCCGAACTACAAAAATCCAACCAAAATTGGTGTTTTCTTGCTCAAAAGGACCGCATTTCAACCCTTGATACACATCAAATGGAAGGTTAGTTTGGTTTCTCTATGCATTTAAGTTAATTGTACTGTTTTTTTTCTTCTGCCCTGAAGCAATTCGGATTTTGTTTTCCGGACAGGATTGTTGCAATCCGGAAACACCCATAATGATTTTTGATCTTCTGTTTTGTATTGTGTTTGTGTTGATTTTGTCTTGTGCATGTTACAGAAGGTTCCTGCTCTACTCAGCGCATAAGGGTGATAAGGCATGCTTCCCGTAGGAGAGAGCGTCGCCAACGGATGGAGGAGGATGGTGTTGTTCTTAGGCGTTGGGATGGCAGGGGACGTTGTCCTGATGTAGAGCCTGAGCCGAAGCATGAGCAAGAGTATGATGAGATGGACGTGCAGCAGCAGCAGCAAATAAAGGAAGAGGAGCTTAAGGAAATAGAGGAGGATATGGAAGACGGTGAGCCACAGCGAAGGCGGAGGGGGAAGCGTCCCGTGGTGCCAGACCCTGAGCCTCTTGATGGCTATCCCGATGGCCCACACGACACTACCCTGTTGTGGAGGTACCATGTGCACGTGGCCAGGAAGGCGTATGAGGGCGAGGTATTTATTAATGTTAAACTTCCTTTAAAATGTTGTTAATCTTGTGAAACTACCTGTTTTGTGGAGCCATGATTGTAAATAGTTGTTGGTATTTCTGAAACTAATGTTTATGTACTGTTAAATTGTTGAACTACCCTGTTTGTGAAGCCATGAGTGTAAAATGATGTTTAGGTATTGTTTTTAATTATTTGCAGTGGCGTGGAAATTTAAAATGCATCAACAACGGAAAGAAGATAGACGTGATGCATGATAAACAAACCACCCCTATCATGGCTGCACGGTGGCGGCGTGACAGAATGCAGCGCACCGGTCTTTCTTGGCTTCAGGATACCTGCTGCAGCCTGATTTACCATGGTCTGATTTGTGCATTTGTGGAGAGGTGGCACGAGGAGACTTCGAGTTTCCACCTTCCGTTTAGGGAGATGACAGTGACACTTGATGATGTGTCTTGTTTGCTTCATCTTCCCATTGATGGCATGCTTCTGTCCCACGAGACTATCACACGGGACGACGCGGTGGATTCGATGGTGACGCACTTGGGGTCTGATCCGGGTGATGCTCTTCTTGAGGTGACTCGTACCAAAGGTGCACATTGCTGATTTAGCTACTTGAGGAGGATTTTCAAGGAGCGTCTGTTGTAGTAGTTGGCATTGGAGAATGAGCATGGTGTGACTCAGGAGGTGCGGGACCAGGTTGTCCGCATATATTTGCTATACTTGGTGGGGATCACGCTCTTCATTGGCAAGAGCCAAACTGTTGTGGATGTTGTCTACCTGAGGTACTTTAGAGACCTTGATGTTGTTACTTCATTTTCATGCGGAGTTGCGGCACTAGCTCACTTATATAAGGAGCTTAGCAAGGCTTCACATTGGAATTGCGGTCAGGTGTCAGGATACCTGACTTTGTTGCAGGTATAAATTAAAAATTATGTTTTGTTTTTTTAAATGTAAGTGTTTATTATTTGCATATTTATATGTGGTTGTCATTGCTGTAGGCTTGGGTGTATCAGCACTTCCGAGGTATGAGAAGCAAGGATGCCTGGGCAGGATATCGGGAGAATCGGAATCCACACGCGATGCTTTTTGTACAATGGTCTAGTTTGGGTACACCAGACCAGTACAGAAACCATCTGGATGGGCTGGATCTGAGTGGCGTTGTGATGCACCCGTATAGAGATCATCACTAGGCATGTCTGTTGGAGTGGGTCATCCTTTATTCTGGATGGCTCAGATACGGTCCCCGCATGGTGAGATATCTGCCAGAGCGAGTGCTTCGCCAGTTTGAGAGGGTTCAGACCATCCTAAGACATCCCGCTGAGAGTGCACCTCCTGTGATAAATTTGGCGGAGATCACAAACCGCTTTCAGCATGCTCTTGATCATGCGTTGACACTTGAGTAATTGGGGCATTATGCAATTCATGGTGTGGATGCAATAGAGGGATACATCGAGTGGTTTTATCACCGGTCTCATCCACGCATGATTCTTCCTGACATGCCGGTACCGGTACCGAGGCCACCAGAGTGTGAGGTCATTGATGCGGTTGTTGCTCAGGAGGATGGAAAGCATGGGTACTTACAGCTGAGCGAAAGGTTGGGTTGCATTATAGACCTTGTGTATGTTGTGATGTCCAGTGGTGTGGTGCCGCGAGGGTCTGAGGAATGACAACATTTTGAGGAGGTATTGAAATAGGTGCATAATAGGAAGGTCTACCGTCATCGGGGAGCTATTGAGGGTGGCAGGGGTGGTGGGGGTGGTACGGGTGTAGTTATAAGGGGTTGATTGTAATTTATTTTATGTTAATGTTTGAATATTATGGATGATTGTACTTTTTAATTATGTTATGTTTGAATAATTTGGATAATTTTTAGTGAGATAACATTTGGATAATTTTATGTTATATTTGATTAATGTTATGTTTGAAAATTATGTTGTGTTGATAATTGTTATGTTATGAATTAAATTTTCTGTTAGAACATATGGTCAAAGGTATGGTATAGAAGCAAGTTAAATGTGTCAAAACAGATGCTCAACCAAATCAGATGGTTTCTGCCTCTATGCTGATGCAGTTCGGATTATATAATCCAGACAGTTTTTACACTTTCCAGATTATGTAATTCGGGAGCAACATTTCTCACCCCATTTGTTCACTTTCTACGAGGTGATTGACACATTTCTGAAAGTGTAAAAATAATCAGAATCCATCCATTGCACATTGGCATCAACATCCATCATGCTGGTTTAAGTGCCAAAATCCACGAATTTGTCCGAAACTTATTTTGTGAAGGAAGTTCGGATTATGTAATCCGGACTAGGGGTATTTTTGGAAGAAAAAAAAAATTAGGGCGTGCGAGAATTCCACAAGGTGGGAAAATTAATACTCTTGTATTTTCTATGGTTTGGCCTTCATAATCATAACATGGTAAAGGAAACAAAATGGCATTCATGCGGAAAAAAATGCTTGCTCAATTCAGAATTTTGGTTCATTACTATAGTGTAAAAAATGCTTGCTCAATTCAGAATTTTGGTACATTACTATAGTGTTGCATAAGAGTGATGAAATCAAACACACTTGACAAAATTTAAAGAAAATTTTACGATCAACCTTCTCCTATAAATATTAGAGTATCATATCTACAATATAAACAATTCAAACCTCTTCTATTCTCAAGTACACGTGGCAATTTTATAGCCTAATATACAATTAATACTTTTTTAATTAATGTATTTTCTATGTTATTATACACATGAAGCAAATCAAAACCGTTAGATGCACAACCTCAATAAAACATCAAATCTGTTTAAATGCACGGCCTTAGCAATAATCCATTTTTAATACGAAATCACCTAAAATTAAGCAAAGTCAAAGGAAACATCAAATTAATTTGATATCAAATCAAATAAATGTAAAATAAAGCCATTCATTTTCAACTCTGGCATTTAAAACAAATACATACAGTTATCAAATTCAAATTGTTTGTTTCCCTTCCAATCCGTAATTTCAAATATCAAACCAAAATTTACTACTATATAATGTACATGTTATTGTCAAATTGATCAGATATTCTGTAACAGCCTCCCATACTCTTATACTTTTTTTTTAGTAATCTCTTTCATTAACTCGGTTAACGAGGGTCTGAATGTTTTTGTTTGCATTGTTTTTTTTAGTTTCTTTCCATGTCGTGTCTCATGATAATCACCTTTTTTGTTTACATTGTTTTTTTTAGTTTCTTTCCATGTCATATCTCATGATAATCACCTATTTTCTTTGGACCTTTTTTGGATCCATGGATTCCTCTTTTGTGTTATTTGGTGACTTTTAATTATGAAAAGGAAGCAAATACCATTAGTTTTTCTGACAGAAACCATTAGTTTTTTATTGTTGTGTTCATTATTGTTTAGGTACGATATCCATACGCATATTTCATCTATGAGGACCTCAAACTCTACCTACGATCCATCTCCATGATGTTACATAATTCTACAATTCATCTCCATGATGTTACATAATTAATACGGTACATTATTTTCATTAAAAAATTCATATTCCACATTAACGTGTAAGTCAATGCCCGTTAACTTAAAATCAAAATTAACTCTCTTATCATTAATTTATATTTTGAAGAAGTTTCTATCAATTTTTTTTTTGGTTACAAGTCTCAATCATTAATTGCATTGCATTGTTTAAGTTTTGAAATTGGTAGTATTTTTTATCTACGTTAAATCAAAATTATATTTTTTCATCATGACTTCTCACATAAAGAGAAGTATTCCTCTTTTTTTTCTTTTTAGGGAAGAAATATTTCTCTTTATTATCTCTTTGATCATAAACCTCTATATATATATAATATATAATTATACATGTTTGCTCACAAAAATTATCTATTTTGAAGAAAAAAATTCTATAAAAAATTATAGAGACAATCACTCAAGGTATTGGTAAAGATAAGTGTCTACAATATAAACATTTGAATCTCTTTCTATTCAATAGTATAGTATACATGGTTTTTTTTCACTATCATTATTATTTTCTCAAACATCATTAATGCTAGACTTAGTAAGATAATTCAAATGTTTGCTCCAATCAAATGATACATGTATGTTAAACAATTTTTTTTTTATGGATGTAAGCCAAATAGATGAAACCTCAGATGAATACTTATATTCACAAGTATCATATTTTCTTTTTTCGGTAGAACAATATCACATTGAATGCTAGAGTAATTATATTCAAATTCTATGAAATTTATGGAGAGTAACTAAAATAATTGAGTATTATATTTTAAGAAAATGATGAAATGCACGACAATATTTGTCGTGGAATATGCACAAATGGTTCTATAGTTGTCATTTAGCGTTTTCTCTTAAGTTTGATTTGATCCAAAATGATAAATGTTGCATTTCCTAGATTTTACTTATGAGAAATCAAAACAAAACACTTTCTTATGCGATGGTCTTTATCCAAATCACTTCTGCATGTATTTTATAACTTGAATGAGTGGATTATCCATGTATTTCTTTGGTGACAATATTTTTTTCAATATATACTACATACAAAATCACTCAAGCATATATATATATGCATAACATAAGCTATAAGGAAGTCATTGATAAAGTATATAGCCTATGATTGAACATGTCATGCAATTTCGTTCTTGAATCTTTCGGGCTATTTAGCAACGCTCTATATTTTAATGGTGTTAGTCATACCTTGTGAAGACAATTAAATGTGAAAGGATTCATCATTGGCCTCTCAAATAATTCTTTGAAATTGTAATTCAAATTTAAATATTTCAAATATTATTCATACCGTGAACACATTTAATGGAAATATCTTTAAATTTCATATCATCATACATTAAATTAAATATAAATCAAGTATTCAATAAGAATATTTCCATATTTAATGCTATTCAAAGACCTATAAAGCCACCCATTCTTATTTTCTATATAAATGAGTGCTGAGCGCACTCTCTCGAACACTCATTCTTTATTATCTTTTTAATATTATCTCCAATCATTTGAATATATATTCATGCAATAATATAATATAGCTACATGAGACAAAAAAGAACTATAAAAATTATTTTATGTGTCACATCATTGACAGAGAAACAATAGAGAATGTGATGTGATAGACGTGATATGATGTGAAAAGAAAGATAAAAAGATAATATGCTGTTAAATGAGTGTATGAATATAATAGATGTTTAAATATCATTTTTTGAAATTTTATGGATTTATATTTTCCTATATGCAGTAGGGATTTAATAAAAGTCTATGCTTATCTCTCTTTAGTACAAAGCTATATATTTTTTTAAACCATAACATGCACATACCTTAACTCTTTTTATATTGTTAATTCTTGATTTCCAATCCTTGATCGACATAAATGCTGAATCATATTTCTTTAAAGGATGTTGAATCCTAGATTTGTCAAATTATAGCCTTCTAATTTTTTTAATTAAATGTGTACTGACAACATGACATTTCTTTAATTTAGTTTTTGTCTTCAATTTGTTACAGTGATCCAAGCATATGGTTTGATGATATTTTCTTACCGAATATTTCCTCCGTTCCTTTTTAATTGTCACATTTACAAAAAAAAATTGTTTCTAATTAACTGTCACTTTCAAAGTTCAATACAACATTAAATGTTGTTTTACCTTTATTACCCTTGATTATTTATTATAGAGAGAGAAGTATATGAAATGAGATATTAAATGATGAAGGTTATTATAGGAAAAAGATGAATTGTTGTATCAAAAGTAGTAAAAAGTATTTGTTGTCTTGGTTTGTGTAAAAAACTCAAAAGTGACAATTCAAAAGGAACGGAGGGAGTAATAAATATGTTGATGTAAGATGAAAAAAAAAGTTTGTGTAAATTTGCTAACTTTTTTATTGTATAGATTAGCACCAGTATGATTAGAAGCAAATGTGTGTGCTTGTTATTGTGGCACTGATGACTCAATCAATATATTATATTTATGAATTTGGCAAAAAAAATTACTCGCAATCGCAAAATCAACCATTAAAGAAATAAAATTACTCCACTCCAAGTTCTAAAAGAATACATTAGATTCATTTATTTATTTGGAAAGAAAAAAAAAGCTTTGTTTTGTTTTTGAGTTGGGAGGGAAAAATAATGGTGAGGACTTTAGGAAAAAATAGAGGATATTAGGAGGGGAATGTTTTGAGGGTTTATTTTTTTTCATACTATAAAATCTTCCTCATTTGGAGGAATTAACAAATTGAGTTGGATGAGGATATTTTAGGGTTTGTATGAATTGTTCAAATTTAATCTAATATTCTTAGGAAAGTCAAGAAGAAACGAATTCTTTATATGAGAATCACACATAATACCAATATAATTTTTTGTAGGGATAATACTAATGTACTTCTTTTTTGCCTTTACATGTTTCACATCAATTTTTCTCTGTGGGGAAATTTAAAGTGAAATAGTTCAAATTTATTTTGTCTTGCGATAGTTTCTATTCCTTTTTAGTAGTGTAGACACAATTAAGGTGGATTATATTTAATAAGAAAGATACTTGAGAGCTGAAAACTAAAGAAAATTGAGTTGTGAAGGTCTGCTAGAGACCGTGACAAGTTTCTCCGAGACATCCTCAATATGAGTATGTGAAGATAAGTGATAACGGAGAGCCTAAGCACCAGCAAGAGACTATTGCAAATGTTGATTAAAAAAGGTGGTTGAAAGCCATGCAAGAAGAAATTAATTCTTTGTATGAGAATCACACATAATACTTTATAAGGATCGGTGCTACATGATGGATTTAACAAAACGACATGGGAGAAAGAAAGATAATAATGTGGTCTGGAGGCGAACATAGATGATTGTAATTAACCATCACTAAAACATTTAGTGCAAGTAACCTTTTCTAAAACACTGTATTTATGAATATAAATATGATGGTTTTGGTTTAATTTTTATTTTTTTGTCTTAATGTTGTACATTTGACTGCTTATGGCCATTTTTTTAATATCTCCAAATTCTGATATAACTATGCTATTGTTTTGTATTTACGTGGGGCTAATGATGGTGCAACATATGGGCACGGTTTGTTGCTTTTTCTACATCAAACATTATACTTAGTATGAGAAAGGCTAACATGTGTCCTTAGACACATGTTAAGATGCCATAGATAGAAATTTCATTGAAAAATGTGTCAATTTATTTCACAAAATATTGATTTAATTTTTTCAATAAATATTTGTTTTTTATAGAAACCTTAATATGTACTCGACACAAGTTAGCATGACCCTTTTAGTACTGTTTTTTTATTTAATAAATATTTCAACCATTTTTTACAATCATCACATGATGTTAGTAGTAGAAGCATAGGAGTTTATGATGTAGTATCAGTCATTTAAATGTGATTATGCCATTTCATAATTACTTTACTGAAAGAGCACTTTTATACATTGCGAAGTAATTTGTCGTGAAAAAACACGAATGTTGTTGATGTGCTAAACTGTGGTAGGATATAATTTCTGAAATTGGTAGAATAAAAGTCGTAGTTGTGGTATAAGCTTGGTCAACGTAGTTAAAACATACGTCGTGAACGTGTCTTGGAAAAAATATTCGCTATCTTAAGCACCCCTTACTGAAATATGATAGATAAATTTTGTTGAAGCTAAAATTAATTTGCGGTATGAGTGATACATATTTGAGTTGGTTATAATACAAGAATCATTCTTAGATAATTAATAAAAGGGATTGAGAAAGAATATTTCAGCTCAATTTTTATTTTTTTTAAAAAATTCAAATGAAAACAATGATATACATAGGGAATATTTTACAAGGACATTGTCTCTGTGAATTTAACTCAATTTATAGGGACATCGCATGTAAAATGCAAATGATGTGATCCAAACCCAAATTGGCCATTGATTTACTTTATGAGATAAATTTCTAACCAATAATCTACTTGATAAAAATAAAGAATTGTTCCGTTTTTATAGCTAAAATAACCCTCAACTAATTTTCATTGATTAAATACTTCACAAAATACATTATACTTTTATTTTAAAATTCTATTACAATGGCCCATGTTAACAAAAGTTATAAAAAAAAAAATGAAAAATACGAATTGAAAAAGTGACAATAGTTATCCGTGCTTGGCAGAGGCTCCATACTAGTTATCTTAAAAGTGGTGAAATGAATGTTGTCATTCTCCTAAATTGTAGGATTGATATTCAATATCATAAAGATGAGTTTCATTCACTAACTTTACGCAAACCAAAATATTATGATGAATGTGCCTTGGTTAACTTGTTATTGGATCATTTACTTTCCTTAGAATAATTTAGTTTGGGAGTGTAATTTAATCTTAAAAATTTAGATGAGTAACAATTAAAATAATTTAGATGTGTGGTACCCACATTTCTTGTTGTCATTGTTTGCAGGACAGAATAAGTATAGCCACTGAATGTGTATACCTATAATAGGGTGTATTTTTGGTAGTGTCCTATAATAGGGTGTATGATATGGGATAACCTGAACACAACTTGCAATACCAGGTCATTTAACTGGTTTAAGTTGGACCAAAACATACACTAGTCCAAACTAAAAGGACCCCTTATCTTATTATAAAGATTAAGTTCAATGCCAAATACTAACATGTACTTCGTGCAACCTTACAAAAAAGGCTCAATGTATTGTCAATAATTTTCCTTTACTACTTTAGTAAAACTAAAGAAAAAAAAATCATTTTTGACTCATAGCACAAAATGAGGAATTTTAAAGCATGGTTTGCTTGCCGGCTACTATAGAAAGAAAGAAGAACCAGATTGACTATAAAAATAATAAAACTAAACTTTCTCTTATATTGATTGCGAAAAAGCTCTTGATGAACTGAAATATTATAGCCACATTTATATGAAGGGATGATGAAAGGGTATGCATGCCTTCTTGAATGTATATGCATAAGGTGAAGAATGTCTTCTTAAATATCGTTGTCTCTTTATCCTTCTCGAAAAACTAGATTTGCTGCTAGTTATATGTATCGCTGATTTGCTGTCACCAAAAAAGGTGAAATTGAATATAGTTTATGGACATGTCATAAACAGTTTACATAAAAAATTTCAACCAGTCTCACAAGTGTTTATCATTAGTTAAACACGAGGTCTCTTGATATTGTTTGTATTTAGTGGTGTTAGATGGAATTTGGCATTCGAGGAATGAACTTTTGTTTGCTAACATTGCTCCTTCTGATTCATTTGTAGCAAGGATTCAGAAGCAATTTCTTGTTGTGTAACATAGTATTTCTCATCATGTTCCTCATTCTTATGTTCATGTTGTTACAAGGCAGAGTTGTTATTAGAGGCCTCCTAGGAATGTTTGGATTAAGCTTAACGAAGATGATTCTCTGGCTGCGCATGTTGTATTGTTAGCTTGTGATGGTGTGGTGTATAATGCAGATGGTACCTTTGTGGTTGGTTTTTTTGTTTGTGTTCATAATATGGGTGTTTGTAATGCTATGGTTTTGTGTTTGTTCTTGTCCGTGCATGGTTTTATTGAAGATGAAGCTCTTGTGTTACTACACGTTACCGGAAAAATGGTGAATGAGCAATTTGAGCATGTGGTGTTTTTTTCTTTTCGTTTCTTTTTTTTTTT
>Ga0228711_1006973_pt1 | contig 16575 bp, 8 predicted proteins | sample MedpolnodulmetaG_2_FD_177996 | JGI IMG/M metagenome (GOLD analysis project Ga0228711, IMG submission 177996) | Root nodule microbial communities from Medicago polymorpha collected in Santa Monica, California, United States - brown nodules | ecosystem: Host-associated > Plants > Roots > Nodule...
ATCAATTAATTAAATATTTAATTAATTATCCAATTAGAAATCTAATAGCCTTATTACTTAATTTGATCACTAATCAATTAAGACTCACAATTGATAAATAGCTAATATAATTATTATTATGATATTTTCCCACATAATGATATTGGAATATAATTAAATAATAAAATATTCCAACAATCAAATCATAGATCAAACAAATATTTTTTTTGAAATTAATCAAATTAAAGTGCATCACATGAATACTGTTGACATGAAAGAGAAAAAAGATCCATGGAAGGAAAACCTACTTGGAAAGGCAAAATATATGCAAAAAGGAACCATGATAAAGTAGTAGAAGACCCCATTCCTCCGCTCACCCAAGAATCAGATATGAGTGAAAGTCAACTGACATTGATGTTACCACAAAGCTTAAGAAATGATATACTGATCTCGATGTTCCCACACCCTTTAAAAAGGTAGGTAGATAATGTACTAGGTATCCCTTGTCTAATTTTGTATTTTATTCAAACTTGTCTCCTCTTTTGACACATTTACTTCACATTTTTCTAGTGTCTAAATTCAAAAAGATGTACAAGATGCCCTAGATATTCCTAAGTGGAAGGAATTTGTTTTTAGGAAGATGAAAGCTCTTGAAAAGAATAAAACTTGGAGTGCCACAACTATACCGATGGTCAATAGAACTATGGCGTGTAAGTGGGCGTGCACAATAAAGTACAATTGTTTTGGATGAAACGGAAGGTACAATGTTTGGTTAGTTTCCAAAGGAGTTACTATAACCTATGGCATAAACTACTCAGAGAACTTTGCTCATGTTGCAAAGCTTAATACAATCAGGATATTCCTATCCCTTGTTGCTAACCTTAGAGTGGCCTCTCCACCTTCTACATGTAAAAAATACTTTCCTCAATGCCGATTGAGAAGAAGAAGTACATGTGGATTGTCCTCCAGGTTTTGAAGAAACACTTTGGGTCACAAGTGTGTAACTAAAAAGTTGTCTTTGAATGGGCTGAAACAGTCTCCAAAAGCTTGGTTTGAAAACTTTACACGGTAAGTGATGAAATAGGAAAAGACTCAAGCACAGATAGATCATACTTTATGCACAATGTTAGGTGAAAATGGGATAATAACTAGGAATATACCAACACCGATATAAGAAACAACTTTATAAACTTTTTTTTTTTTTTTTGAGAGGAACAACTTTATAAACTTGGCACATGCCTTGCATTGATTTTTTGTCCGTTAGTTAAATAAATTCATACCATTAAGTGTGATCTCAAACATGCTAAACCATCATATGAATATATCACAGTTAAAAAAATTGAAAACTCGAAATCTTGCTCACTACAAAAATATCATATTTATATTATAAACATATTCTATATATACCTCTACTACTTCATAAAAACCGTATAAGCTTCACAATGATTGTTATATCAGCCAACAGAATGAGAGTATTGATATAGTTAGAAACCGTATAAACCAATTTTTCATTTGTATAAAAGTCTGAAAATATGCAGAGAATTTCATTAAGGCTTAAATATGTCACTCGTCCCTACAGATATGACTCGGTTAAGTTTTGGTTCTTGTAAAAAAATAATTTTGAAATCCGTCCCCGTGAAAAATTCTGTCTTTTAAAAATGCCCCCGAGCCCATTTAAGCCAGGCCATTTCACCAAGATGCCAACGTGGAGCACGCTGACTGTGCATAAGTGGCCATGTGGCATCTGATGTGGCAATTAAAAAATTTAAAAAACAATTTATAAATTTTGAAAAATAATTTTTTGAAATGAAAAAAGAAAATATTTATTTTTATTAAAAATAAATACAGAAAACTAATTTTTATTAGTATAAATTCATCATCATCATCATTTTCTTCTCCATTTCAATCCAACAAAATTAGTTTTTATTTGTAGAAATTCATTATCATTTTGCTCCAACAACAAAGATTCATGCCCAAACACCTTTCCCTCTTCATAATCATCATCTTCTTGCTGCCCAGAAATTGTTGTCATTACTGTTCCTATTGATAATCCTTCTTCATCCCCAAATTCCTTCCTTTTCAACCCATCTTGGCGCCTCCATCTCTATTCATTCTTCTCCATACTTGCTGTTGTGGTCAATAAGCTTGATTTATGCAAGCACAAACCTTATAGCATGGACTTTGATGGTACAAGGTCTGTTACGGTAGCAATCCCTTAGCATAGAACTTGTTAAACTTGCTACTGTTAATGTTCATTCTTTAAATCTAAAAAAATATAGCATAAGGATTCCTATTGTTCAATATATCAACAGAAGAACCAGGCAAGCAAAAATGGAAAATAAATCCTGATCCAGATACAAAAAACAAGAACAATGTAAATCTGAAAATCCTTCAAAAACCACCACCTCCTCTACCTCTGCCGCCTCTTATGTCAACAAGAGTAGACATTATTACCTAATGCAATAAACATCAATTATGTTCATGTCCTCACACTGCATGCTCTCTATTACTCTCACTATCATCACCACCACAATTACATCCAACACCATAGCAACCGCCGCTCCGTCGCCCACTTATTTGTTCATGGAAGATTTATGAAGAAGAGAAACGAAGAAGAAGATGAACGAAGAAGAGGATTGGTGAAAGAACACGGTGGAGAAGAGGAAAAGGGGGAAGAAGAGTCACGAATTGGGGAAAAATCTGAAACCCTAGTTTCAGTTTCCCCCTTTCTCCTTTTATGTTTTTTTAATTAAATTAAAGTAAAGTTTATTATTTTTTTTTAATTACTAAAAATCATTTTTCTAATTAAAAAAATATGTTTTTTATTTTTTAAAATAAAAATTGACACATCAGATGCCACGTGGCCACTTATGCATAGTCAGCGTGCGCCACGTCAGCATCTTGGTGACATGGCCTGACTTAAATGGGTCCAGGGGCATTTTTAAAAGACAGAATTTTTCGTAGGGACGGATTTCAAAATTATTCTTTTACAAGGACCAAAACTTAACTGAGCCATATTTGCAGAGACAAGTGCAATATTTAAGCCTTCCATTAATTACTTCAAATTTGAAGTATAAAAGAATGCAAATTCATTGCCATCATTTCAAATCCACTACACTAGTACAACCAAAATATTACCAGAAGTAAGGTAACTAATAAGGTGAATATTATTAAATCTGATTTGAAGGGTTGGTTTTGGTTATTACAAGTAGGATCAAACCAGAAGTCTTAGGATATATGTAGTGTTTTTCCAGAAAAAGAGTGAACGTTCATCAAATTCGTAGGTTGCTTTATGAAGAAGACGAATATGTATGGTGTCTTTCGACAGAAAAAAAGGATAAAACAAAAGAAAACGCAGTAAATGCAAATAAAATACTAAAACTTAAAAACACATAAACTTAAAGTAAAGGTAAATTGCATTCATTAAAATAAAGGTGGTTCAAAAAATCGAATTGCATACATTCTGTATAATTCTTTTCTCTCGTGCTGGTACTTCGAGTGTTTTAGAATTTCTATAAATGATTTGCCGACCCATTTTCCATATGGAAAACTCCTATTTATGCATAGTAGACATAACTGAAATAAAGGCTAACACCACGATCAACACTTCTTCGCATCGGACAACCGCTTGTCCCCCACGTCTTCCACTAAGGGAAACCGCTTCTCCAACACTGGAGCTATTAGACTCTTCCACACGCTAAGTTCAAATCTCGTCGAGATATTCACGGTTAAGAGAAAAGCCTTTGATTCCTCAAAAGATAGAAGTCAACCAATGTTGAACGCATTAAATGAGCCTGTTAAAATTACAGGCTAACACTCTAACTCGTTATTCTTTGGTGAACAACACGTCTCTGTTAATAGCCTATCGCCAACGACATCAGTTTTCTCAAGTATATCATTGTTGCAAGCAAGCGATGTTCGGTTTTCCTTTGCTTGTTTTATGTATTTGCATATTTTCTATGTTCATCCATTACTTTCTTGTCCTTTCTATGTCGAAATTACACTCTCACTCTTTCTTTTAATGTGTCTATCTCTATTTGTTTTCCCTCGTTTGTATTATATATTTGCATATTTTATAAGTTCTTCCATTACTTTCTCAAGCATCTCTTTCTGGATGTGATGACATTTTATGTTGAGCCCCAGATTCAATCGCTATAAAAAAAAAAATATATATATATATATATATATATATATATATATATATATATATATATATATATATATATCCTTCTTTCTTTCACATTATTTCTCTCTTTTTTTTCATTATAGAAAGACTTTGTTAAAAATGCATTTTAAAAATTAAAAACTACAACTCTTTCAAACAAGACTTTAGTCTTTGTTCAGCAAAAAGAATATCAATCTTTACCTACTTCTATCATTTTTTGTTGAGTTTGTATTTTTTGATTTTGTCTTCTGTGTAAAAGTGTCCTAATTTATCTCCTTAATTTTTAACTGTACCATGCATGAACCAGAAACCCATCAACTGCGCTGACCATATTTTTGTACTATGTAGTCAATGGGCTCTACATGTTCCACATATTCAATCACCAAATATATGTATGTTGGGGTTTCTACATATAATCTGATGATGCATGAACAATTTTAAAATTTTTATTTCTCTTCTCACTGCAGCAGGTTGAAGAAAAATATTTTAAGCATATATAATCAACCAAGACTTAAGAGATGCAAAAATGCGGATTTTGAAAACTTAAGATAATCAATTATCAAACTCCACACACATACAATATGTTTTTGAATATACAGATAAAAGATAACTCGAAAAGGAAAATATTAAAAGACCAAACCTTTTTCTTCCATTTCCATGCTCTTTATCTTGATGTGGTAAGAATCTTCATGGAAACTTCATATCCCATTAAATTCACGTTCCTAAATTTTAACTTTCCCTAAGGACCCTATGCCAAGTGTTTTTCCCATTTTATTATTGCGTAGAAACGCATTCAAAAATTTACTACTAGGGCCAGCTGATCCATCGATTTATGAAATCCAGAGGGAAATTCAGATAGAAAACAATATAAAACTCAGAAAACAATATTCGAATTCGATAAATTAAGTCATTATTTTTGTTTTAAAATTGTTAATGTGTTTTAGTTTAATAGTCTCTTTTTGAATTTCCCTCTAGATTTCAGAAATGGATGGATCTGCTAGCCCCAATGGTGGAAATGGGAATGTGTTTCTACGAAATTATAAAATGGGAAAAACACTAAGCATAAGGTCCTTTGGCAAAGTGAAAATTGCGTAGCATGTATTGACTGGCCATAAAGTTGCCATAAAGATTCCTAACCGCAACAAGATAAAGAACGTAACTTGGAAATGGAAGAAAAAGGTCTGGTCCTTTAGTATTTCTTTAACTTTTTCCATTCTTTTTTCAGTAATTTTTTTTGTGTATGTTCAAAAACATATATGTGGTGATGGAATATGCGGAACATGGAGAGCTCTTTGACTACATAGTACAAAAATATGGTCATCACAGTTGATGGGTTCCTGGTTCATGGTACAATTAAAAATCAAGCAGAAAAATCCGGGCACTGTTACACAAAGAAGACAAAATCATAAAATACAAACTCAACAAAAAACGAAAGAAGTAGGCAAACAATGATACAATTTAAAAAAAATGAGAAAAAATAAGTCACAATTATCAGGTTGTAGAAACCCCAGCTGACATATATGTGGTTATCGATTATCCGGGGCATGATGAAACCCCATAAATATTTTTAGTATACTTCGTGATTTTTTTTTCTCACCATGAACCACAATATGCCATCGATAACATTACTTGTCCTTAGGGATGAGATAATATACAACAGGAACCCAACTATATACGCACGAAAGGAACATAACCAACCTCTTGTGTTTTAGCGAATTCTGCTCGTGTGAGCTCTATGTCAACCTTATTTTTAAAGAAATGGACTTAGTAACTTTAAGTATTCTCCAGCCATAAGGATAGAAGAGTGTTGCAAGTACGCTTGTGCTAAACAATAAAGTTCAACAAGGCTTCATATAGAATCTTTGTTTGCATGAAAATGTAAGAATCTTGTAGGTAAAATAAAAATAATAAATTTCACCTGTGACAGAATCAGTAATTCCAAGCTTTACAAACTTATCTGCAAGGAAGAAAAATCATGTACATAAGCAAAATGAGTGAAAGATTAGATTACACCGTCTGCACAGTAATGCACACGCCAGCAATGAAAAATATGGATATCTATTTGCATGAATAACAGAAACAAATCAACTCATCGATCACGCTCTTAGAAGTAATAAGGTATAACTCAAACAACACAAAAGATCATCGGTGACTATTTTGGACAACATATTAATACATATTCAAAATTAATACATTGTAACAAGCAATTTCACTTTTGGATTCAAAATTAGAACTTGTATTTGCAGTATGATGATATATGCCACAAGCAATAAAACAATCCAAATTCAAAATAAGTAGTTATGCAAACACACATAGCAAACACAGTTGCTAAACGACATTGAATTATACACATCCCAGACTGTATGCACTTTCCACAATCTTTAAATTGTTCTTTTGGGCGCACAACAACTATCTGATCAACTAGTGCATCGGCATCACTTTTTGGAAGCCATTCAGCCTTGAATAGGGGGCAGTGCTGACTGAAGCTTATTCCTATCAGCCTTCACAGCAGCATCCAGTTTCTCTACATGTGGTGCATCATTCTTGTAATCACATAGAAGCGTGTGATAGAACATGTTTATTAATTCATTATGAAAGAACAAGCCAGGGCACTTTGATCTTAAAGCAAGAAGTTAAAGAACATTTGCACTCAATTGATCAGACTGAATCGATCCCAAATCATTTTGCATTACAACCAAATTATTATCATCCCTTTTCACGAGGTGGGCAAAAAAGCGGTCTGTTATTACAATAAAATAAGGAATTACAAACAGTCAGATGGCGATATTATGGCAAACTCTCAGCACAATTAGAATGTTGTACACACACAACATGTGTGAAAAGAAGTAAAATTGTTGGAATAGAAGGACGTATAAGAAGTAGGAATTTATTCGTTTAAAATTTTCCATTAAGTTTTAATTGTATTTATTAGTGTTGTGTGTGAACTGTGAACTAATAAATCGGATGCAAAGAGCAAAGAAGGAAGCAAAATAGATGAAATTATTTGAAATTTTCACAACAAAACCTGCAACTCTGTATAACTTACTTCAGTGGCATAGTTATATCAACGTTCTAAGATGGAGAGTGAACCCGGGTAGTCTCCTTCAGTTGCAAACTGTGAGTTGAGATTGCAAGATCACAATTTCGTTGAAAACCGTAGATGAAATAAACAAAAAACTAAGACCATACTGTAGTAGAAGCAGCATTAGCAAGTATGATTTGCAAGCAATGCAGTAAAATCGATAGCACATAAACATATGTGATATCAGATAAATAATGCACTATTCCAAGCCCTGAATTTATGAATTAAAAAATAAATAAAGCTTTCTAAATGTTCATGAATATCATATATGTTGAACACCTTTTAACTTATATGCAACAAAGTCGAATGTTCTTTTTCCAAATGAAACTGTAGGTATACAATTACTATTGTACAAATGTGTGAACAGAGAGAAAAGCATAAACTATGAGATTTTAAGAGAAAAAAACCAGCAAATTAGTTACTCTTTAGAATTTACACTTTGGTGTAAAAGTTACAATTTATGAACTTCCATAACTATTCAGTATTTACCATGTACAGGATACAGGAAAAGCTACTCTTTATACACAAAGTTAAATTAAAAGATATAAATATACGCAGCAAGCTTCTAATGATTTATAACTGATACAACATTAGTTATCAGTTGAAAGGTTAGTATTTTCCTCTTTCACATTATTTCTCTATTTTTTTATTTATTTTCATTATAGAAACAGTTTGTTAAAAATTGATTTAAGTAATGGATTTTAACAATTAAAAACTAAAACTATTCAAACAAGACCTTAGTCTCAGCAGAAAGAATATCGTTCCTTACTTACTTCTTTCATTTTTTGTTGAGTTTGTATATGATTTTGTCTTCTTTGGGTAACAGTGTCCTAATTTTACTCCTTGTTTTTTAATTGTACCATGAACCTGGAACCCATCAACTGTGATGACCAAATTTTTGTACTATGTAGTCAAAGAGCACTCCATGTTCCACATATTCAATCACCTCATATATGCATGTTGGGGATTCTGCAACCTCATAAAGTCGTATAATGTGATCATGCATGAACAATTTTAAATTTTTTATTTCTCTTCTTACTGCAAGAGGTTGAAGAATAATATTTTAAGCATATATAATCAACCAAGACTTAGCCGAGGCAAAAACATGGATTTTAAAAACTATAGCTGAAGAAAATCAATTATCAAACTCCACACACATACGATATGTTTTTGAACATACAATACAGATAAAAGATAACTCGAAAAGTAAAATATTAAAAGACCAAACATTATGCGGTCAAGAATCTTCATGGAAACTTCATATCCCAGTAAATACATGCTCCGCAATTTACACTTTCCCAGAGGACCCTATGCAAAGTGTTTTTCTCATTTTATTATTGCATAGAAACACATTCAAATTTCCACTACTAGGGCCAGCTTATCCATCCATTTCTGAATATTGTCTCTTTTTGAATTATCTGCTAGCCCCAATGGTGGAAATGTAAATGTGTTTCTACGAAATTATAAAATGGGAAAAACACTTAGCATAGGGGCCTTTGGCAAAGTGAAAATTGCATAGCATTTATTGACTTGGCATAAAGTTGCCATAAAGATTCTTAACCGCAGCAAGATAAAGAACTTGGAAATTGAAGAAAAAGGTTTGGTCCTTTAATATTTCTTTAGTTTTTTCCATTATTTTTGCAGTCATTTTTATTTGTATGTTCAAAAACATATTGTGTGTTTACGTTGTTAGATGATTTGTTTTCTTAAGCTATTGTTTTCATATTTTGTGTGTTTTTGCATCAACTAAGTCTTGGCTGAATTTTGGTGTCATCTAAGTCTTGGTTGATTACCCATGCTTACATTTTTTTCTTCAATCTGTTGCAGTGAGAAGAGAAATAGACCTTCAAAAAATGTTCATGCATCATCACATTGTACGCCTTTATGAGGTTCTAGAAACCACAACAGACATATATGTGGTGATGGAATATGCGGAACATGGAGAGCTCTTTAACTACATAGTACAAAACTACAATCATCGTTGTTGATGGGTTCCTTGTTCATTGTACAATTAAAATACAAGGAGAAAAAGTAGGAAACCAGAAACCCCAGCTGACATATATGTGGTTATGGATTATCCGAGACATGATGAAACCCCATAAATATTTTTAGTAATACTTTGTGATTTTTTTCTCACCATGAACCACAATATGCCATCAACAACATTAGTCGTCCTTAGGGTTGAGATTATATACAACAAGAACCCAACTATATAAGCACGAAATGAGCATAACCAACCTCCTGTGCTTTAGCGAATTCTGCTCGTGTGAGCTCTATGACAACCTTATTTTTCAAGAAACGGACTTAGTAACATTAAGTATTCTCCAGCCATAAGGATAGAAGAGTGTTGCAAGTACGCTTGTGCTAAACAATAAAATTCAACAAAGTTTCATGTAGAATCTTTATTTGCATGAAAATGTAAGAATCTTGTAGGTAAAATAGAAATAATAAATTTCACCTGAATCATTAATTCCAAGCTTCACACACTTATCTGCCAGAAGAAAAATCATTTACATAAGCAAAATGGATGAAAGTTTAGATTACACCGTCTCCACAGTAATTCACACCAGCAATGGAAAATATGGATATCTATTTGCCTGAATAACAGAATCAAATCAAATTATCAATCACGCTCTTAGAAGTAATAAGGTATAACTCAAACAACACAAAAGATCATCAGTAACAAGCAATTTCACTTTTGGATTTAAAATTTGTACTTGTATTTGCAGTCCGATGATATATGCCACAAGCAATAAATCAATCCAAATTCAAAAGAAGCAGTTATGCAAACACACATATCAAACAAAGTTTCTAAACCACATTGAATGGTACACATCCTAGACCGTATGCGCTTTTCACAACCTTTAAATTGTCCTTTTGGGCGCATATATATAACAACTATCTGATCAACTAGTGCATAGGCGGTACTAATAGGAAGTCGTTCCCCATTATTAGGGGGCAGTGTAACTGAAGCTTATCTCCTAGCTCTTGAATATTTTGTGGTTGCTTCCTACCAGCCTTCACAACAGCATCCAATTTCTCTACATGGGGTGCGTCATTCCTGTGATCACTTAGCCGCATGTGATAGAATATGTGCATTAATTCAATAAAAAATAACAATCCAGGTCATTTTCGTCTCAAAGGATTGTGTGGAAGCAAAGGGAGAAAGTGTTAAAATAAATTAAAAAAGGAATCATGGTAGTGTTCAATTGCAAACATGCACATGTATGTGGGCGTACGTTGTCCAGAAACGGAAAATCAAGAAGTTAAAGAACAATTGCACTGACCACTTGATCAGTCGAACAACTGGTCCATTATGATAAAATAAGGAATTACAAAGAGTCAGATAGCAATATCATGGCAAACTCTCAACACAAATAGAATCTTGCACACACACATGTCTAAAAAAAGGTGAATTGTCGTAATAGAAGCACGTATAAATGATGGAAGTGACGAGTTAAGAATAAGATAAGGAAAAATGTAGGAGGATTTATTCATTTAAAATTTTCAAGTAAGTTTTAATTGTATTTAGTAGTGCTTTGTGTGAGCTAATAAATCGGATGCAAAGAGCAAAGAAGGAAGTAAAAGAGACGAATTTTTTTGTAACTTTCACACCAAACCTACATCTCTGGATAGCGTATTTTAGTAGCATAGTTATATCAACATTCTAAGGTGGAGAGTGAACCCGGGTAGTCTCCATCAGTTGAAGAAGCATTTGCATGCTATAAGTTGAGGTTGCAAGACCACAACTTCGTTGAAAACCTTTAACAAATAAACAAAAAAACTAAGACCATATTGTAGTAGAAGCAGCATCAGCAAGTAAGATTTGTAACAAATACAGTAAAATTGATAACAGATAAACATATGTGATAAATAATGCACTATTACAAACCCAGAATTTAGGAATGAAATAAAAATCAAGCCTAACAATATATCTGAACACCTTTAACATATGTATTGTCTGAGATGAATAGGATCAGACATGAAAACTTATATGCAAAAAAGTAGGATGTTCTTTTCAAAGTAATGTTCTTTAACATAGGTATAACTGTATAGGTATACAATTACTATTATACAAATGTGTGAAAAGAGGGAAAAGCATAAATTATATAAGATTTTAAGAGAAAAATAAATAAAAAAATTACCTTTACAATTTTCACTCGGGTGTATAACTCTCTCAAGTTAAACTAAAACATATAAATATACTCTCCTTTTTAACATATAAATATTTCTCATTCACTAGGGTTTGAACCCATAACTCAGAACAGTCGAAATAACCCATCATAAAAGAAAAAAATAAATAAAGAATACTTAAGGAAGACGATACTAACACAACTTTGTAGGTGAAATTTAGATTGATCAACGTTGTGGGAGTGGGTAGAAGCAATCCTATTTGACCTAGCTTTTTGTGATGGTCTGCTAATCCCCTCAATCCTTCTGCTACTGCTTCCATTGTTGTGGGAATATTCGTCTTGATTCTATGTCGACATATGCAAATAAATGAATACAAAGATTTCACATCAATTTTTGTTAAAAAAAAAAAAAAAGATTTCACATCCATCAAACCCTAAAAATAAGCTATTACCAATAGTCGTACACTCTGCTTGCTCCTTCAGGGTCGGAACTAACAGGTTTTATCGAATTGGGCCTACAAACACTAATAAAGGGAAATTTTACCCCACAACCCTACAATTAAACCTCACCCTTACATTTTATTTGATCTACCTATTTTACCCTCGTATGAAAACTCAACTTTTTTTTCACTTTTATCTCAACTGCACTCTAACCCTTGTGATGCACGAGTTTCGTAGAGTTTCATATATAAGATTCAATTGACTATATTATTACTTGTAGAGTCACATTCAAACTCATAAAAACAATTAAACTAAGTGATGAATGAGAGTGATCGACATGTACAATCTCAAAGAAGCATATCAGTAACATTCAGTTTCCATCAACAAAAATGAATATGGAATCAAAATCCAAAATTAAATTTAGTGAAAACAATGAAACATGGAAATAAACTCAATCAAAATGACAAATCATAGAGAACACTATTATCAAAAGGTAAAAATATAACAAAGCCTGCACCAAGAAACTAGTTTCCTAACCGCAGGGGTTTCTAAATCTATAAAAAGGAAAAAGAACTTCTATGTGTTAACTGAAAAATAAATAATGAAAAGGAATTGCTATCAGAAAAGGAACCACTAATAATGAAAATGAACTGCTATCAGAAAAGGAACTGCTACGATGTTAGTGCCTTGAAAAAAGGCATTTAGTATTGTATATCTATTTTAGAAGAAACATATATCAGCTAAAATATGAGTGTCCTAGTGGTAAAAGTTGTGTTGTGCTGTTATGTGATACCTGGGTTGATTCCGGACTCCTTTTTTTTTTTATAAAAATTAATTAGACCCGCCAAAAATGGGTGGGATCAGGGTTAATTGCTAACCATTTAACATTTAATATAATAAAGATTTGGCTAAACTGCACTTTTTGCCGTCTAAGTTTCAAAATATTGCGATTTTGACCCCCTAATAAAAAAATGGCAATTTTGGCCCCTTTCGTGAGATGGGTTGTCATGACCTCTTTTTACGTCTTTTTCTTCTTTTTTGCTTTTAAAACCCTAAGTACCGGAAACACAACAAAATACATAGCTCGCGCAAAACACAATAATTGACTCTAAAATAAATTAAAAACAAATTATTTAGACGGTGTATTTTGTGTGTTATCAAACTCCCCCACACTTGAACCATTGCTTGTCCTCGAGCAATTTAGCGTGCAAATGGAAAAATTAAAGGCAGAAACTTAACATAAAAGGACTCAAGGAAGAATAACATAAAATATACTCATATGTGGTGATGGTCGGATTAGGCAAGTGTACCAAATCGTTTACCAAGTAATAAAGTGATAAGTAGAGTCTTGTATCTACTCAGATTGTTATTTCGTCCAAACAATTTGTGTTACTTATTTGAGAACAAAATTATAAATAAAGAGATAATGGTTTAGAGTTTTCCAAAGTTAATCTGTTTGCAACATAGCAAGTTACCTGTTTTGATTGCATAATGTTAGCGACGGTTAGGATTCTTTGAATCCCCCCTATTCATATGTTAGATTTACGTAACAGTAAAGTCTTATTCGAGTCAATTCACGTAAGAGATATTTAAGTGATGAGATCGTGGGACGTGCTAACCTAATCAGTTTGTCAAGTTACACATTTTGGTCGCACGGTGATCCTTACATGTGGTGTCATACTATCTCGATCGATTAAGGTCTATCCCTCTATCTGTTAAGTTGAACCTACTGATTACACGGTGATCTTTACAGGTGGGGTTTATCTCACTCATGGGTTATTGAAACATAAACTTAAGTTAGAGTTCCTAAATTTCCAAGGGTATGATGGCCATTATTCTTAAAGGTTCCCTCATCTATGAATCTTAGAACTACATAACACACTCTCCCTCTCAATAGTTCTACAAACGGGCAGCCCTATTAACGCCTACCTTACCAAGGAAAGAGAATGGAGTTATTGTGCTGATTTAAGTCGTGAAGTCATAGTTTTCTTCATTACTAACTACTTACTACCTAATTTCAGCAGATGTTCATCAATATTAGGTATGTCAACTCCCAAAGTACATACTATCAGGGTACGCTCTGTTGGAACAAAGGGTGTTTCTCAAAATCACCTCTTAAGTTTTGATGATAACAAGGTATTAAAAATTATCAATTGGATATGCTAAACATTTGTTCAAGTGTACAGGATCATAATCAAAGTACTATTCATAAAGATTCTGATTGAACAAGTCAAAGAACAAAGGAATTTTATTTGAAGCTTAGAGCGTCTGGAAGAATGCGTCTGAAGATATGCGTCTGAAGAAGTGCGTCTGAAGAAACGAGTCTGAAGATAGAGCTCCTGAAGACACGTCATCAGAAGCAGATAGAGCTCCTGAAGACACGTCATCAGAAGCAATGGTTATCAGAAGCATCTCGCCAGAAGCTACTTCACCAGAGTTGAAAAAGTACGGTGTACGAAGTGTACAACCACTAACTCTGCAACCACCATCTCTGCAACTTTGTCTCTACATCAAGACAAGAATAACAGTAACATTGCTGCAGACATTGTTCCGCTTCGTATGGAATGGATTTGAAATTAGTTCTTCATAGGACAATTATCAAATCAGGCAAAGGATCAATGGTGAAGAATCAAAGCTTCAAGCAAGACAAGTTGATGTAACGGCTAATTCTCAACGTCTCTAAAATCCTCTATATATAGGGATGAAGACTTGGAGAACAAATATAACACACGAACATACAAGCAATAAGGCCAACACTCTCTGTGAAAAACGTCGCAAACACATCTACAACTTAGAGAATTATTTCAATAGTTTATATCTTAGAATTCTCAAGTGTCTAGAAAAACAGAGTCTGTTCTGTTTCGTATTGTATTGGGAATACCTCTGATTGTATATCAAGTATTCAAATCCTTATTCAATTCTTTGTAATTGTTAAGATAAGTCTCTTGGAGTTGTCCTTGAGCATAGAAGTCTCTTTCAGTTGTAATTGAGCAAAGGAAGTCTCTTTCTCGTGTGATTGAGCAATTTGTAATCCGACATTACATTTTAGTGGAACTCTCCTTAGAAGTGCAAGGGGGACAGGACTACTTCCGGTTTGTGGAAGGAACCTGCATAATTGCTTGTGTTCTTTCTTTCTCTGTTCTCTTGCATTTATCCGCTGCACTAAGACTCTGAACTCACTCAGACTCTGAACTATTTCAAACTCTGAACCTGAGAACAGAACTTCAGAACGTAAAGGAAGAAGTTTTTGAAAACACAATTCAACCCCCCCTTCTTGTGGTTTTTCTCACCTTCAGTTGGTATCAGAGCTTTGGCTCTGTAATTAGCACTTAACCGTGTTACAGTAAGATCTGAGAAAAATATGTCTGGGGAAGATGCTTCTAGCTCTGGCGCTGGCTCTGGTTCTGGTGGTGGAGCTGCTATACCTTATGACTACAGCAGCAACACCAGCAAACATGATAGATCGTCAAATCACAACAAACCTCCTATGTTTAATGATGACCCAAAAATGTTCTCTTGGTGGAAGACCAAGATGTATAGTCACGTCATAGGAATGGATGATGAGTTGTGGGATATTCTTGAAGATGGTGTTGGTAATTTGAAATTGGATGAAGAAGGCGTTGCTCTTGAAAGGAAATCTCACACTGCTGAGCAGAAAAGGCTTTATAAGAAACATCATTTGATCAGAGGCATTCTGGTGGCTGCCTTGCCTCATAAAGAATACTTAAAGATGAGTGACAAATCTACAGCAAAGGCTATGTTCACCTCATTGTGTTCAAATTATGAGGGCAACAAGAAAGTCAGAGAGGCTAAGGCTACCATGCTTGTTCATCAGTATGAATTGTTCAGAATGAAGGAGGATGAAAGCATTGAGACAATGTACTCAAGGTTTCAGACTCTTGTTTCTGGACTTCAGATACTGAAGAAAAGCTACGTAGCGTCTGATCATGTGAACAAGATTCTGAGAAGCTTACCTACTAAGTGGAGACCAAAGGTGACAGCTATTGAAGAAGCTAAAGATCTAAATACTCTAAGTGTTGAAGATCTTATTAGCTCTTTAAAGTGTCATGAGATTGGTCTTAATGAGCATGAACCTATCAAGAAGCCCAAGTCTATTGCTCTAAAGTCAAGAGGGAAGTCATCTAAGGCTCTGAAGGCATTGGAGTCTGAAGAAGAATCTACATCTGGAGATTCTGATGAAGATCCTGAGATTGTTCAGAAGATGGCAATGCTCTCCAACAAACTGCAATATCTTGCTAAGAAGAACAAGAGGTTCTTAAGCAGAAGTAGCAGTCACAAGAGCTCTAGAAGAGAAGAGAAAGGTTGCTTCAACTGCAAGAAAACTGGACACTTCATTGCTGAATGCCCAGACCTGCAGAAAGACAAATCTAAGAAGCCAATCTTCAAATCCAACAAGTTCAAGAAGCAAATCAAGAAGAGGTTGATGGCAACCTGGGAAGATCTGGACAATGAGTCTGAATCTGATGAGGAAGAAGCTGAAGATGAAGCAAAGATAGCCATGGCTTTGGTGGCTACTATTGAAAATGAATCATCTGATGCTGAATCCTGTACAGACTCAGAAACTAAAACTCAGGTATATTCTAAACTCACCAGATCTGAATTAGTTGATTCTATCAAAGAACTTCTTAGTCTCTATGAAAGCCAATCTTCTGAGTTGAAGAAAGTTAAGCAACGATACATTAAGTTGGTTAAACTTCATGATTCAACTAAGAATGAAATGGAAGTTTTACAATATAATTATGATAATTTGAAAA
>Ga0228711_1006974_pt1 | contig 16573 bp, 8 predicted proteins | sample MedpolnodulmetaG_2_FD_177996 | JGI IMG/M metagenome (GOLD analysis project Ga0228711, IMG submission 177996) | Root nodule microbial communities from Medicago polymorpha collected in Santa Monica, California, United States - brown nodules | ecosystem: Host-associated > Plants > Roots > Nodule...
ATATATAGATATATATATATATATATATATATATATATATATTCTTAAGTTTGCCAATAAAACACTTGAGTCAAAAAGAAAAAAAGACAATGGAACCACCAAATTAATATATTAAATATGATATTTTTGTTTGTTCTACATTGTGCGAGTATTCTAAACGTGTAATCGACGGATTTTAAGCTATAGACAGGTATATATAGATTTTTTTATCATTTATTTGTTTTTTAAATTATTATTTTTTATCAAATTTTTTTATCATTTATTTATTTTTAAATTATTATTTTTTATCAAATTTATTTTTTATAATACTTAAAATTTAATTCATGTCATTCTTAATTTAACAACAAGAGTTTTTTTTTTGGCTGCATTTAACAACAAGAGTTCGTCACATTCATTTTATTCTTTATACCAAAACATAATGATATCCATATATAATGATTTACATACATTTAATTTCTAACCAAAGGAAATGAATGAGAGTGACTCAAGTTAGAGAATAGGCATAATGTTGTATAATATTAGTTTTTTTTTTTACTGAAGCTGAAAGTTTATTTTATATTTAAGTAAATATATTTATGTAATTTACTTAGTTTAATAATGAGTATGAATATCCATAGATACATATATCATTAAATTCACATCCGCATTCATTAAGTAACATGTATTTGAAATATCTATTAAGGTATCTGTCTCATGTAGGATATATGTGGGTACAAATTTTCATAGGTGGAGTGTGTCTTTGGTCGGAGATTGTTACAAAGAAGGGTGCCTATTAGGGGTGAAATAATAAGAGAAAGAGGTGATATTGAAGACATCTATCAATAGTGTTGTGTGTTGTATTTTCTTGAAGACGAAACCATAATCACTTGTTCTTTACATGTCCATTATCACTGGCATTGCATTTTGTTTTGAATTGGTTGGAATGGCATCCCAAGGTGTGGAATTGCAAAGTGGTGGAAATTTTTTTAGCATTTAATGCATTGGTGAAAGAAGAAAATACGAAGGAATTGTGTCATTTAATCTAGTTGGCAACTTCTTGGTGAGTTCGGTTAGAAAGGAATTGTCTCATATCAAAATGATGTCTTAGTTTTGGTTTATATATGCAAGTTAAGATAGGGGTAATAGTTTTGTTTTGTCAAATTGGCGGAATAGCTCTTTATCTTGTCTTCAAAGTGTGTTACTTGGGAGTCTTAATGGTATTTGGACACAAATTTGGTCACTAACATCGTATTATTACACGGGTTTCTATTTTTTTTAATGAGTTTAAAGGTGGTGCGTTGTCGGTTCAAAATAACTTTACACGGACAACTAATAAAAACACTCAAAATTACCATATTAGATTAATAAAACAAAAGTAGAAAATAATTGTGATGTTATGTATACTACCTTTTCCCACTTCTAAGTCTTTTCATTGATTATATATGAAAAGTTGTTTTGAACCGACAATCCATCACCTTTAAACTCTTTTTTAATACTCATTTTCTTCTTTTAATCAAATTAACATTTATATTGCATGTATTTTATATAGTCTCTTCATGGCTGGTCCAAGAGAGCTGCCACTAAAGTAAGGGTTTTAGAGCCTCAAAGTTTTTAGGTCAAAAATCTTTTTAGCTTGAACATATTTTTGTAAGTCATATTTTATAAACATCTTTACACTAAACTCACGTGATTGTTAAATAAAGAGTCGTAGTTCATGTTGTAAGTTTGATCCCAATGCTAGATAATTTATTCGTTATTTGTACCTTAAAGTATTTTTTCCTTCATATTTTTATCAATTTCATTTGATGTTAGTTTCTGAAAATATGTTAAGATAGGTTGTGCGTAATGAATTTATGCAAAAGTAAAAAAGCAATTTATATTTGCTTTTTGAAAGTAATTTATATTTGTTTTGGAACTCAATATATTTTGATAATTTAAGATGTAACAATTGGTAAATAATGTTTATTAAATATTATTTTCAACATATTAGTGATTAAATTATTTTTAAAGAAAAATCTTCCACTAATGGGGTTGGCTCCAGGAAAAGGGGTTAGACTTTCATAATGTGACAAATAAATGTTTAAATTCCAACTAACGAGACATCTATGTTTAATGTCTGACATACCTCAAATAAAATTACTTTCAACCTACGGGATTTTTTTTTTTAAAATGTTTTGGGCCGGTGCTATGTCTAAATTTTGTATCAAAATCTTATTGCTCTTAATTGTTTTATTAAATATATTGATGTACTTTAATTTTTACATAAATATGTATGGTAAATTATTTTGCTCATTGTATTAATTAAGGACTTCGATCATATATACTTCCATACAACAAGACAATGAACTTTGGACTTGCCAAAAATGGTGACATTTCAGTACCATCAATGAAAAAATGGATCCCATCTGATATAACTAGGGACCAATATGAGTATATGCCACATTTTTTTTACTTCAACATTATCGATTCCTTGCCTATTTGTTGAAAAATAATTGGCATAATTAATTTCCCTATAAATGGAGTCAACAACTCATAATAGTACCGCAAATTAAATGACCTGTGATTTATAACTTTTTATCCATAATAGGGCCCATTTTATTTGCTTTATATCACAAGAGAGTCGAAGTTCAGAGAGACGTTGTTTATAGAGAATCAAGGAAAAGCCACGTTTTTCACACCAAATTTTTTCATGTGTAGAATTAAATTTTTTTATTAAAGATTAAATAAGTTTTTCGTCTTTGAAAATATATCGAATTTTGATTTTAATCCTTAAAAAATAAAATATGATGTTTTCATCATCACAAACATTTTTAATTTGTTTTTGATCCCTTATTGCATATGATTTTAACATGTTTTTAGCATTTCTTGATACTATAATATAGACATGTAAGGGTTTAGCATAATAAATAAACTTAATATGAACATATCTTGAACATAAAAAGTCATAATCTTGACATTAATATAAACATAAATTGGTAATTAGAAACTACAAAATAATTTTGTGAGTATGAAAACATTTAGTTTTATTGTACAGGGGTTAAAATCAAAATTTACTATATTTCTAGAGACGGAAAATTTATTTAACCTTTATATAAATGACAACTTCAAATTTCCCATTCCTACTCAAACAATCTTCTTAGAATTTTGCTCTTTACCCAACACATTTTGCCCATTTTCAACTGAAATTCCAAAAATACTCCTGCGTGGGTTAACTCACGCTAGTGTTAAATCTGCGTGACTTAACTCACACAGAGATTTACACTAGCGTGAGTTAACTCATAGAGAGATTTACACTAGTGTGATTTAACCCACGCAGAGATTTATACTAGCATGAGTTAACTCACACATGGGCATTATAGTCATTTCAGTTGGGAATGAGCATGTTTGGTTGGGTAAAGAGCATAATTCATCTTCTTATACTAAGCAACAAGCCAATGATCCACCAATGTTGGGGCCTATTGTAAGGCATGTTTAAGTTATTATTTTTGGTCTTCCCCTCGCACTTTTCGCTCGCACCCAGCTGAATTTTCAATTATACCCTTGTGTGAGTTAAGTCACGTAGCGTGACTTTACTCACGCACATTATATTTCAGCGTGACTTAAGTCACACTCTGATAAACAACATGAATTATGCTATCTTCTTCCCTCTCTCCTTCTGTTTTCATTCAAACCAACCAATATTGTATGGATTTGGCTTCGATATATAACAAAATGGGTCGATTCATTTTGGGATTTTTTTTGATCGATGGAGAAGGAAAGGAAGAGAATGTTGAGTTTTCTTTTTATAGAGTTTGATTGGAAAATAGCTGGGATGTTGCTGTGCATAATTGGAGCCTTCATGATCAGCGACATGGTCAATAAATCCTCATGTTACCAATTGGAAAATAGGTGGGATGTTGTTGTGCTAACATGATCAGCGACATCAAATATATGGTAAAAGTTTGGTAGATTATTACTCATGTTACCAATGGAATTTTTCAACGTTAATGGTTAATAAATCCTCAAATCAAACTTATACAAAAAGATTGAATGAAATCGGAAGCATAGAGGGGAAGAAAGAGAACCAAATTCATGTTGTTGTTTTTAGCGTTACTTAAGTCACGCTACGTGACTTAAGTAACGCAGCGTGAGTTGAGTCACGCAAGGGTAAATAAATAAATTTAGCTGGATGCGAGTGTTTTGTGCTGGGTGAAGAGCGGTGATCTTAAGTTATTACTCCATCCATTTCAAAATACACTTCACACATACTAATGCACATCTTTGATCATTTATATATTTAATTTCTAAAAAAAATTATAAAAATTTAATATTTATATTTATATATGTATATTAGTTAAAAAATATGGTAAAATAAAATCTTATGAACAATGCAACGTTGCAAAAATACGACATGTATTTTAGAACGACTGTCTTAATATTGTTTGTATAAGTACTATTGTCTTTTTTACGATAAGTACTATTGTTTGTATAAGTACAGACAACAAATTGCATGCATGGATTGCATTTCTTGCAACAGTCACAGCTTTAATCACTTTCAATTTTACCAACGGTGCCTTTATGATCAGCTCAACCATTTTTAACTATTGGTATTAAATATTTATTCCGAAAATAAAACTATTGGTATTAAATACCATTAAGAAGTGTATGGCAAAAACAGGATACTAAGTTTTTCTCTCTATTTATTTTCTGAGCAGTTAAGAGTTATATAGGCATTAGGCTGTAACCCTAGAATGTTACTCCCTCCGTCCCGTAATAGATGACCCATTTGAAAATTTGTAATTTTGACATAACTTATTTGATCATATTTTTTTACTAATATACAAAGATAAATAATATCATATAAGCAGGGATGGAGCTACGCTTATGCAATATAGGGCTGTCGCCACCCCCAACAATGCATAATACCATGGTATCCTAAATGTGCAATTAGTGTTTGCCACCCCACCCATTGAGTAATCAATAAAAGATTTATCCGATTATGCATCACAATTTTTTTATAAAACAATAGTACTACTAGTATATATAATTAATGCAATACTAGTATTCAATTTTTTTATTTCTTACAATTCTACTTAGAGAAGACCAACTACTTGCTAGATCACGAGTACTTCTTGCTTCTTTTTGTTTTCACTTTATTTAAGTGTGTGTTTTGTTCCATTTTTTAAGGAGCTAAAATTAATTCTAAAGATGTAAAATTAATTTCTACATCAATAACTCATCTTTAGTTAGAATCAATTTTACAGAATCAATTAACTCAAAATCAATTTTTATCACGGGATAACCAAACGCATACTAAATAAGACTAAAAAGATTCAAGTTGGTCTTTCAAAACTTCCTATTCATTCAACTCACTCATTGAGAAAAATAATACTCAATTTAATCCGAGACATTTTTATACGAAAGATAAATTAGTTCATATGTTAATTTTGACTCATAACATTTTTTATCGGTGAATGAATTTGCGAAATAATGTATTACTCTATTTTGATGCCTTATTATTTCTGCCCGCCCCCCTCACGATTTTTTTCTGGCTCCGTCCTTGCATATAAGATGTTGTTAGATTCGTTTCGATGAATATTTTCAAAATATCAAATTTTCATAATTTTTTCTAACATATTATTCAAGATATTTAAGCTCAAAATTATACATTGACATGTGTAATAGGATCAACTGTGTTATGTATTATGGGACGGAAAGAGTATCATTTTTGTGACCTATCATTGAAATCCGAGATATACTATATCAACAGAAATAGACCAGTCTAATTCTAAAAAGACTTCTGTTCCGAAGGTTTCAAAATGTGGAAAATATAAAGTTCTAAATTTATCAAAACTTGAAAATTTAAAGTCATCTTGTCAAAACAAAAATGTCTTTATTTATTATTCTGAAAATGCTGCTTAAATAATTGAAAGTCCATATGATAAATTTCACGTGAATTTCCGTTATCCATACGTGCATGGATTTAACATTAAGGACAAACAGTAGAAAAATGTATGATAGAGTCTAAATTACGAAGAATATTTTTTTTTAAAGAATGAAGAAATTTTTTATAATAACTAAAAATTAAATTCATAAAGTTTATAGAGACTAAAAGTTGACTTTATTTAAAAAGTCTAAAAATTATGAAGAACTATCCGGACTTAGTTCATAGTGTTAATACATGGACGATTTAAATTCAACTGATTGACGCAGCATTATACCAAGAATTTGGGACTTATCCACATATTTTAATGTAGGAAAATTCTATGGTGAAGTCGTGAAAATGACTTTTCTGATGAAGTTAACACTATAACATTAAAAATATAGTGAGTAACACCCCACTGTTTGTATAGTGGCATCAAAAGTTCAATCCTCATAGTATCATCAATTCATCAGATTAACAAGACTACACTTAATCTAATTTTATCCTACCTTGTTTTAAGTGTAACACCCCACAAAGTGTAACACTTAAGACTATCACATAATATGATCAAATTTGTTTGCATGTTAAAGATGTCAACGATAAAATAACACCTATAAGTTCAAGATGTTCCAAGCATTACTAGATGAATTACTATTGATCATTAATCAGTAATTAACAATTTAAAAATGAATTAAACATTAAAATCAAAATTAACTTTTTCAAAAAAGTCAGTTTTCTGATTGTACCGTAGAAGCTCCCTAACAACATTCTAGTGTTTTCTTTCTTGAAAAAAAGATTAGATGTTTTTTTTTATAAAAAAAACATAGATTGCTTTAGTACACAACAAATATTAAAGAAACATGTGCGCCAAACTAGTTACCAATTCAAAAAATATGGTTGCAAAAGTTTGCAACGCAATTTGGCCGCAGCAAAAGCATATTTGCGTTGGCAAAAATCACTGCAAAATGTAAAGTTTGGAAAAAAACTGCTGACATTTGCTGGAGCCAAATTTTCCGGAATACATTATCTTTTAAAAAATTGCTTGGGCCAAAAGCCTCCAAAAATGTTCTCGTTTTTTATAAAATATTTTTGCGTCAATTTTTAACCATCGAAAACACTTGCAGATTTTTTTATATGTTTTTTTTTAATAATTATATGTTTTTATAAAAAGAAATGACAGTTGTACAACCAATTTATGTTAACTTTTGCAACAATTTTTTCTTTCATATTCACATTATGTTTTTACTTTATCTCTATGTTGATTTGATTTCTGGTCAATACCTACTTTTTTGTAAATGAGAAATGATATTTGAACATCTGCATTTTTCAACAACTTTTGTGACAACCATCTCTCTCATACTCTCATTATACTTTTCTTCTCTCTCTTATTTTTTTCTCTATTGTTATTGTCTAATAAAAAGAGAGGAAAAAAGGTTGTCACTAAAAGTTGTTAGAAATTGGATGTCAAAATATCATTCCTCTTTGTAAATTTATGATTGTTCTATAAGTTGTCAATCAAATGGTTGTTTAAATAACACACCTCTTTTATAAATATAGTGAGAAAAGTATACAGTTTTTTTTTCAATAAATAAAAATTGTATATTGTAAAACAAATATTTGTAGCAAATATATGAATAAAAAACAATTTAAAAATAAACAAATAGTAAAAGAAAAAATATACTAATTCAAAATTAAATATAGAGTTAAAACTTAACAAAAAATATAGAAAAATTTATAGAGAGAAATGAGAGAATGATAATAGAGAGAAGAAAGATCTTTTTTTTTTTTAACATTACTCATTTGCGAAGGATCTTGATGCAAATTTCAGCTGCAAAATCTGTAATTCCTTAAGTGTTTTCATTCAAAAGATCTTGATGTGTCTTTTATCAAAGTAAATATTACATTAACTCAAATAATTAGTAGACAACGCTCTATTTTATGTATGTGTAATTTTTGTTCGCAGTATATTGTTCACTTACAAATTGTTCTTATTTAAATGAACAATATTTGTTTGTATTATATTTTTGGAAAAAAGGACAATATTGCTCTTTCCCAAAAAAAATTAATGTTAAATCTTTAATTAACAAATATTAGTTTACAATATGTTTGAAAAATTGTTCATTTAACAAAAAATTTAAAAATAAATTAATTTAATATTGTCTCTGTGTGCTTAGCTCAATTGGTAAAGACAATGCATAATATATATCGGGGTAGGTTCGAACCTCGAACAACCACTTCTCCACATTTAAAATCTGTGAGCTCTAGCCACTATTCTATTTGACAAAATAAAAAAATTTATTTTATGGGTAATTTTGCGGGTAATTTAACAACATTCATACTTGCTTAATTTTGTGGGTAATTTTACACGTGTACATACCCGTTGTGCGGGTTTTTACCTTATCTGTCATTGATATTTTTTGACTTACAGTTCATTGGATTAATGCCGGATCAATTAGAAATACCAAGTTTGATTTATGATTAAAATAAATATTAATTAGATTTTATTTATCCCCACATCAAACCGCACATTATCATATTTTCTTTGTTATAATATTTTTAAAATTAAAAATATGTTCATCGTAATCATTAATTTATCATTCTATAAAAAAATATTCTTTTAAAAAATATGAAAAGATTTCTTTATTCTCCTTTATATTTCTAACCCTTCAAAGTTTTCTCTTCCTCTCCCCCTTTAAACTCCCAAAAAATCTAAGTGATCATGCTTGATTAAGATTCCATGATCCAAGAATACTATTTGATTTTTATTTTTAAAGAATCTAGTGATAAAAGAAAAATTATACTTTTCCTTATGATTTAACTCTTTAATTTGATTTTTTCAATAGTAGAAGAATTTGACAAGTGCAACAAATGAGACTCCATCATTTCAATTGTGGGATGGAGAAAATATGACAACCGGACATTAACTGTGGAGAAGGAGAATAGAAGACTATATATGTGGTTGAAAATCCAAGTACAAAAAGCATTTGAATGGACATTCCTCTTGGAAGATTTTTGATCGACCGCAGAAAGCAAAAAAAATGTTTATTGCCGAAGATGACTTTTTTTTTTATTACATGAGAAAAGGAAAATAAAAATGAAAAACTACTACTCCCTGATAAAAGAGACACCTAAAACATCAGCCAGCAGTTGGAGAAAGTCTTGGTGGTGGAGGATCAGGAACTTGAACAAGTGGCTCAATACAATTGACATCAAACTTTGCAAAGAAATCCACATAAGCATTACAGTCTCGAAGAATGTCATGAAGAGAAATCCGCCAATCCGCACATAGATAAACCTTTATAAGCTCCAACAAATTAGAATAACGGTGAAAACGATGAGGCCCACTTTTCATTAACTAAACCACGTGCAAAGAGTAAGAGTAACATACAAAAGTCTTTGATCTCGCTTCCCAACACAAACGCCTGAATCTCATCATGAAGGATATTAGACCAACGAACAATCCCGTGAAATCCAAATATGAAGCTTCCATCTTGCCTTCTGACGAGATAACCAAAGCATGCGTGCAAAATCTAGAATCGTCAGTGCACTTCTATCTACATTAAGAATCACTGAATCTTGATTACCTCGTTGCCAAGAAACCTCTCGAAAAGGTTTTAGAGCATTTTACTCCTTAATATTACCGAAAGCAGTTCTAGCCACTTGAAATTGAGATAAAATAGTTGTTTTGCATTAAAATTTCCCTTCAATAAATAAATTGACTAAAAAATTTGATGCCTTCGTTCATCAAGCAATATAAGTCAAATTCACTCGTATGTAATTAAATTTGAGCACTTTTTTTTATAGGTCAAGAGAAAGGTTAGGTATCAGGGAAAGTCTGAAGCATCCCAACTATGTTGGCACCTAACAGAAACCCCCTTCCTCAACCGCCTTTCCAATACGTAATATTATTAAAAAAAGGAAAAAATATTTACAAGAGGGGAGACTAGGCCAAAACCCTCGAAAGAAACAGAAAAGTATCTACAAAAGAAAAGGACAAGAAAAGGCTAAGGAAATCGGAAGTTAGGCAACCCATTTCTGTCCCTAGCAAATTCAGCCAACAAAGCAGAAGGCATGACGGTATACCAAGTAGTGTCTGTCAGCGCATGACCCAATGATGCTAGCGTGCCGGCAAAGCAGTTTCCCCCGAATATTCCAAAAAATAATATTCAATGAGACGACGGAGGAGGACCCCGAGAACGGGCCTTGATAGGCAGCCTTGTTCATTTTCTTCTTCTGAGACTTGATATAACCAGCGAGAAAGGCACTTCATTCTCAGCAGCCTTGGCCAACCAAGTCTTCATAAAATCCATTTCTTTTTGTAACGTAGGATCCACAGTTGCATCAGCCGCAGCCACGATACTACTAACATCTAAAGCCGTTTCTTTGACGGGAGATATAACCGATTCATGGTCAGCCCTAGGTCAGTTCGAACCAATGAGTTGCATACTAAATGAATTTGGAGATACATTAAGTGTTACGGTTTACCAGAATTACCGAATGAGGAGATGTTTCTACCAGAATGGCATCTAGCTGCGCATTGTTTCCCTCAACATGAGTTTGAGTTGCGGCACCATGGTTTTGCAGAATGGCTTTCAATTCTAATGATGCATCGGATGTTTGATTCTGCTGAACGGGCATGTCCATGTTCTATAACTGCTACTGCGGCTGCGGGGATGTAATCGGTGTCTCAACTTGCGCCTCCACTGCTATAGGTGTCAGGACAATGTTATGTTGCGGGTCTTCAAAAGCCTTAGAGGAACCGATACCAGAGTGCCTTTGGGCACTTACTTTTGACTGCAAATACATCGTGTTTGTTTTTAGGCCAAACTGACATTAGTGTTCAAGAATTGCCTTTTTTCTAGCTCTCCAAGGTCGGAATTCAAACTTTAGTTTGCTATATTGTGGAAGTCTAACTCTGTACGTTATATTCAACCTCTATTGATCAAAAATTGTCTTTCTATTTTAGAAATTTTCAATTTCTAACTAGTATTTATTTATATTTATCAGTATAATTCGGTAAAAAAATATACCAAGTGTTTATAACTAGTACTAAAATAATTTTCAAACAATATTATATACTACCAATTAAATGAATCTTTATATAACTTTTTAATTTGATTTCTTATGCAAAACACTTTGTACTGAACACACTTTACTATATGTGAAAGTAGAAAGTAGAATACATAATGCAAAGCAATAGTGGAAATTGAACACACTTTATTATATGTGAATGAGAGCTCCCAAATACAGCAGTGATGTTGTAGTAATAGTAGTGCAGACATAGAGACAATAATTATACATAAACCTAATCATCACATTGATGTTATTGGAAAGCAAAAGTGCACAATAGATGAAGAAACCACACACAATTTTTTTCTAAATAGAGATACTGTTGGGAATTCCTCTGAATGTTAAACCTTCTTCACTTGAACGAAGGAGCAAAGTGTAGGGCAATTGCACCGGTCCAGTACGGTTTCTCAAACTCGACTCATTGTTTCTCTTAGTGATTTTCCCTTCAATTTCAGTTAGTTTGTTTCCAAACTTTTGGAAGGCTTGTACTGCCCTTGTATCAGATGTCCAAAACTTGTTATTATTCTCTCCAAGGTACACTTCATCGGACGCATGTCTTGACAATATCTCAATCACAGAAAGATCAACAAGGGTTTGGTACTTCGGTGTAATAGTTCTCAAATATGCCTTTTGAGGACTTTTCACCATCTCATCGTATTCCGGAGTTCCTGGCTCCGGAATAAATCTTCTACTAATTGTTGGACGGTTCAGGATATATCCTCCGTAAGGATATTGTCCGAAGTTAACAGCTGCATGAAGGGCAGAAGCAGTCCATATAATAATGGAGCAAGATTGAACCAAGTCTTGAACAGTTTGCATCTTAGGCCACCATGGCTTGTCTTTCAAGTCACCGTGTCCCTTTTCTACGGCTTCCTTCCACCATTTTTGAATTTCGGTGTCTTTTTGCACTGCCTCATCTGTTGGGTAGTATAAGGAGACATAGTCTTGGACCCATGCCTTAATAGCATCCCATATTTCTAGTCCATCAACAGCATAAGGGTAGTCCTCTATCACAAGACGAAGGCCGTGAGGGGAAGATGGGTCCTCAACAGCTAATCCTCTGCATCAAACAAACGATTTGTTATCAATACCAATCAACAAGTCCTAACTTTTTATATAGTGATATACATTTACTAAATATTACCAATAATCCTCAAGAATATATGGTTTAGCAGAACTTTTGAATTAAATTATTCAAACACGTTTTATCATTGTTTGACCTGAAGAAAGTGCTATTTTCTATTTTTCAATTTAAATTTTAGGAAAGGCAATAATGACAATCAAAATGACTAGATTATGGTTTCCAATATTGACATAGAATTATTAGAGGGGAAAATCTTGATCTTTATCTGTCGAAAGTATATGTTCACATGAGTCTTGGTGGAAAGTTACCTCTTGATAAGATCAGCTGGTAATGCTTGATCAGTGAAAACCCAATTCTTGTAAACTGCAGAAGAAATCTCAATGGAATTTGGTCCAGGACAAAATGTTTGTTCTATAATACCGCCAGCATTGATTAGAGCTTGTCGAGCAAGTCCATTGATATTTATTGTGTCACGGTAATGGGGAAATAAAAGCTTATAAATTGGATGAAGCACACTTAGATGTCTATTTGTTGCTATGATGAATGGTTCCATCACTGCATGAGTATTCAACCTGCAATGTCATAAATTTTTTCATTAATAATTGTGGCATACATTATCTCGTGGCTAATGCAGGTGTAGCTATGCAGAGTACGTAACTATATCTGCATCGGCCATGGGTTATGTATTATATAGAAATAGAATGAATTTATTTTGTAGATATAGCTATGAATAATTCATACCAATGGCTCATGAGTTGATGATAGCATGAGTCATTTACAATGACATGAGCCTTTGCCAACATCCAAATTGTACTTTCGACACCTTCGTGTGCAGGCAAGAATACTTTGCTTTCAGCACCATATTGGACCCCATTTGAGTGTGGCAAACTTAATTCGATGGCTAATGGCTTCAAAGTCCCGTCATCTTGCAAGAACAAGATTGTCCTTGTAGCATAAGCTTTTGCACTTAAGTTTATCCTCTCCAAATATGGCATGAAAGCATCATGGTAATCTAAGAGGAATAATCTCTTTCCATTAAGTGCCTGTTCCACAAAATCAATTTCAATCACATAAATTTGATTGATTTACAAGCCAATGACTTTTAATTGAAATTATTGATATAATTACCTCTTCTACTGTGATATCACCAAGGTTGGTTTCTAAGTGTTCTTTGGTTATTGTACTATTTTGATCACCATAGACAGTGGCATCTAGTGTGCTTTTTGGTGGGAACTCCTGTTATATCAAAAAATAATTTATACACAGAAATATATGAATATTGATAACAAAATAAATATTTTAGCAGATATTAAGAATACATTTGGTACTTACCTGAAGAAGGCGAATCACATTAGGATTTACACCAGCAAGCATCTCTCTTCCAAATTCTTCATCAGTATTCCATGCAGACTTGCTAACTGCACAAAACAACAAAGAAAATAATGTGAAATTTGATTAATCTAAAAAATACCAGTTTACAAATAATGTGACTATCAATGATCATTTTACGACTGTCTCCTGAGAAAAAACACGAGTTTTATATTGTTTGATATGCTAATACTATAATATGTGAATGTGACAAACATGTTAACTATAGGTGGTTTGATTAAGACGAATAAAGTACCTCTAATTACTTGAGGTGGTGGAAACTTGAGGGCTTGTTCACCATCTGTGCGGAGGATTTCCTTAAGGGCTGGCAAGGGACTAATTTGGCTAAGTATATCTGTAGGAAGCTTAATTCCACCTTCGAAAAGTCCACGAACTTCATCGAAGCTATCAAACTCATTCGGGGTGAAATTCAGATCAAAAATCACAGATTGTAACAAAGGCAAGACGTCTTGTGACAGTGATTTTATTCCATACATAAGGAAGTCTGATGACTTCAAGTGACCAAAATTTTCATCTCTTGGAACATAAATGGCACCAGGTTTCTCACTGTTAGGATCTGTTAAGAATTAAATAACATAAACATAAAACCAATTAGAACGTTCATATAAAATAGACGCATTAAATTTACTAACCGCTACTTTGGTAGTGAACTAACCTTTTCTAGTTGGTTTTCTACCACTTCTAACCCTACGAGGGTAGGGATGGGTGCTAGATCCTCCAAGGATTGGACGAACAAGCGCGTCGCCACCATCGGGATTTCCCAGATCATTATAAACATCGTAATCATATATCCTATCCCATTCTTTGCGTTCTCCTGTTCCATCTCCTCTAAGATTCTGCAACTCTTCTTCTCTAAAGTGATTTAATGGAGCCGGTGTTTGACTTGGAAGATACGCCTGTGATTTTTTTTAATGAAAAATGTTAGTAATTAATCGTTAGATTAATTTTTTTATAAGATTACGGTCATATAAACTTATTTAACCCTTGTTAATTTAAAATTCAAAGCTTACATCATTGGTGAAGAAGATGCGATTGTTTTTGTAACTTTTGAAGTTGTAAACCCATGAGTTACAATCAAATTGAACACTTCCGCGGTTAGGAATATCTTCAAGGGTCACACGGACGAGGAAGAACTCAGCTTGTGTGTAATTTCTTATGTAAAATGCTCCTGGGATTCCAAAATTAGCATCATATTCAAAGAAAATACTGAATGCATCTTGTCTTGCTCCCAAAGTTGGTAATTGAGGTAGATGTTTGCTCAAAAATGTTTCTTTTCCAACTAGACCCTTTCCACTTGCTACAAAATTAAAATAACAGAGATGAAATTATTTCAAAAAATAAATATTTTTATTGGTAGAATATAATATCCAATAAATAATTATAAACATGATCTCGTGATGTAATAATAATCACTAAAAAAGGGACACTTGTATGCAATTAATATAGTATATTAATGTCAAATTCAAGTACATCTTGACCATAAAGAATAAAGAAAATGAATACATTATCACGATCTGCTACTTGTTTATGTTCAATTAGTGGAAAAACAATGACAAGGTACCAATTATATTCTTGGCAGTGAAGGTACCAATTATATAATCTAACGTGTCAGCACTTATTTACCCTACTTCAAAAAAAAAAAAACACTTATTTACCCAAAATATTATATTATTGTTTTATTTTTATATTATGCTTCCCTCAATATATATATTTTAATACTCGGTGAATTGAAGTTTGGTTGAATATCTACATGTCATTTAATCATTTAATGTAACATTATTTTTTATATTTAATCGTTTCTTAATAAGTAATAAATTTAATTTTGATTTAGTTTTGCATACAAGTACAAATACCTGACTAAACTGTAAGCTACTAACAATTCTCATGTAGTATTTTCCTCTTAAAAAAACGATTCTATAATTTTTTTTAAAAAGTCTAGCTGCGAAACTTCCACACCCTTAATGCTGAAAATAATAAGGAACTGCAAGTTTAGATATGCACATCAACATTATCAGATGTTTATGAACTTTTTAAAATCTCAGATATACTTATAAGATAAACTAATTGGTTCCTCAATATTTTTTAACTATTTCTTTTGTAGAGAAAAATTGTTTTTATTTTTTATCATCTTCAAATTTTAATAAAATATTAGTTATTATTTTGTCCATAAAACTCTCAACTATCGATTTTAGAGAAAGAAATGTGTAGGAAAAGACAATACATAGTTTTTTTACAAAACAGATAATAAAGAGTTAAAATTATCATAAGAAGATAAATTATTTTATTGGCATGGAATGTAGAGAATAATTTTTATATGATTTTTTCTTTTTTTATAATTGTATTCACGGTTGATTATTATTAACGACGTGAAGGCCATGGTAATGGTAGGGTCAGTTAGATAGCATATTGAATAAATGTGTGGGGATTCCAAAAACACATATAGTTAAATATGTCTCTTTAGAGATTTAGATAGATAATTAAAGGTAAAGAATCAATTTGAATAATTGAAGTATTATTTTTGGAACAACTTGAATAATTGAAGATAGAGAACAAACCATCAGTCTTGGTAGCACTAATCAACTGCATAGAGACATTACGGCCTAAGAAAGCAGTGGCTGTGTCAACAACTCCACCAACAATGCCGGTGACTCCTCCGATGATATTTCCGGCAGTGTCGAGGACACCGCCTTTACCGATGGACGTTATGGCGTTGAAGTCCAAAACATTTTTGGGCATCAACACCACAGTCCCCTTGATTTTTTGGCCCTTATCAAAGATGCCAAACATGTTTGCTAACTCTTTTTGTATCAACAAATTAACACTAGATATTTGATGTAGTAGAGTAGAGAAAGAAGCTTGGTTTGGTTTATGAGGAATAGAATGTATTTATAGATGGAAGATTATACATACACGCGCTGCAATGAATTTTTTAATCAGAAGCTGTTCCATACGTGCCAAACGTGGAATATAAAATATATGAATTAATAATAACAATGATATTATTTTATTTTTATAACTATACGGTAGGTATGAAAGTATTCACAAGATCACAAAGGTGGAGAAAATATGTTGGACACACAAAGTAGCTCTCTTTTTCTAATTGAGTTTTTTTTTTTTTTTTTTAAATATGTAAGAGAAAGAGGTCAAAT
>Ga0228711_1006976_pt1 | contig 16569 bp, 5 predicted proteins | sample MedpolnodulmetaG_2_FD_177996 | JGI IMG/M metagenome (GOLD analysis project Ga0228711, IMG submission 177996) | Root nodule microbial communities from Medicago polymorpha collected in Santa Monica, California, United States - brown nodules | ecosystem: Host-associated > Plants > Roots > Nodule...
TGCATAGCATGAAAATTACATATGATCTAAATGTAATTTTTCTATCACTGATGTAAAAGTACTTAATTTCCAACGCGATACATTAACATTATTACTTAATGATAACAAAATAAATTGAAATCAAAGTAAAGTTTAACCAAAAGAACACTAATTTACAAAAAGAAAATAAAAAAAGAACTCACAAAAATGTCTTAAACAAACAAATAGTATAGAAAATCCCACTAGACCAGCATATCATCAAATGACACAACACCCATACAGCAGCTAATGTGCTACTAAAATATCTTAAGAGGTAAACATTTAGTAAGTGGATCCTTTTGTGGTTCCAATTAAGCTAGCTTTTATCTACATTACAGGTGCGTAATTAATTGGATGGGAATCTTGGGCAGTCAGGGTAAGGAGCCAAGGACATATACTCAAAGAAGAAAACAAAATAATAACGGCTCTTAATAGAATCGTTTGAAGTGTTCAATTAATTTGGAATCATGTATAGTAGATATAACCACTACCTCACGTCAAAATAAGTGTCATTATTAGAAATTAGAAACGAGAAATTAAATTGAGAAACCAACTACATGACCTTTTCCCACACAGAACAATGAGACTCAGTAAAAGTTTAAAACTAAAAGCAAATTTTGGATTACCAACAAGTATAAGCTAAGCAAGACCACTATTTAGATGTAATTCTTTTTTTATGATTGAACATGAAATTATTATGCATTAGTCCAGTTTGAATTGAAATCTTTTTTCATTTTATCAATTAAAATAAATTTATAGTTTTTACAAAAATATTTCTTTAAAATTTTTTATGTTATTGATATGTGAAGTAATCCAAAGAGAGATCTTTATAAATTTTGAAACGCATACACTTAATTTTTTATTTTTTTTTGTGAATTAACACACTAGACGGGTAAACAAATGACCATCTCAATCATTCTTTAAAAGAATGTAAAGTAAAAAGCTAACAAAATTAAAAGAAACAACAAAAAGGGCCATTATGACCCTCATCAACTAAGAAATCCACACAATAATTTGCTTTGCGGAAACAATAAGAATGAGGCAAATCGGATAACTGAAGAGACTAAAAACGACTTCAAGGAGAGCTTTAAGTAACAAAATAGAGGTCGTTCTTCTAATGACATTTTTAAAATAGTTATTATTTTTAAAAATTCATCTTTCATTTAAAATTATTTCTTCAACAATTCATTTAAATCATTAAAATTTCTTTTATTATAGCAGCCAGCGATCAAAGTGACACTGCGCAGTTTTGAGCCACGTTTCCATATTCCTTCTTATGTTTCTCCAGCTGTTCTTTAATTTCTTCTTGACTTCATGTGTAATGGGCCTCGCCGTTGAGTTACACTTAATTCTGAAGTCAGCAAATTGGACACTAGCTTCAATTGGAAACTTGTTCACATGCTCTTCTATGATTTGGTTTATCAATGTCTGAGATGAATAAATGAGAATTCAGTGTTTGAACTCCGAATCTTATATATTGTAACGTCTCTGTCAATGCAATTACGTTGATCTGACGGCTTGAAAGCTAAGTATATATCTACTATAATAAATTCGTAAGTAGTATAAATATTTATGGTATTGACATAATGGCTCTCAATTATAATGAAATTAAGGCAACCCTTTCCCTAACCACGGTTGAGTGGGTTCGTCCAAATCACCCATTCAGAATCCAAGCAAATTTCTGGGCATATTCATGAGAAGTTTTATAAAATATGTATTTAATAAAATGCTATTTAATAGTGTTTGATTACCCTCGATGTTACAACTGTAATTTGATCCATAGAAGGAACTATCTTTAAATTTTTTAAATAAGAACATACATTACATTGACAAAAAAATAAACTTAACTATTCAAAACATTAACAGATTCTGGTGTTGTATTTTAATTTTGGTAAATCTCTCTCTTTTTCCTTTCTCCTGTGAGCCGTCACAAAAACTCTAGTTTATTCTCCTTCATCCACTAAAGATGGGTGATTTATGGTCAATTTTTGACCCAAAATCACCCCTCTAACTCGTTTTTCTATTTCCCTTTTATTAAATAAGTGATTTTCACATCTATTTCGTTGTATTTTGTGATTTCGTCGTCTTCGTGCGACGTTGGTTGTTCGTCGTCTTTGTGCGACGTTGTTTGTTATTTTTTTGTTTCTCTCAGGTATTTAATCGCTTCAGATTGTCAGATCAGCTTCGATCCAGTGCAGATCCAATCAATGACTTTGGCGTCATCCACGTTGCAGATCCGGAAACATGGTTATTCCGGAGATTTAAATATAGTCATATGTGCAGGCATTTGTACTTTGCCGTTTTATGCTATTAACATGGATGTTGTGAGCCTGTTCACAGATTCATCCTTTTTGTTTTTAGCGAATTTGCATTATATCGATGTACTCTTTCAATTTGAATGAATGAATATTTTTATTTTGTCAAAAAAAAAAACATTAACAGATTCTAAAATAATAATAAAACTATGCTTTGAGATTAGAACAAAAAAAAGTGCTTTGAGATGAGTTTATAATGGACTATCTTTGCGATGTTCCACCCTTAACTTGCCTAGTGCATAAAAGGTTTTGATCACAAGAAATTGTGTCCACCTTTAAGGGGAGACTGCCTAAAAACTCACTACATGCTAGTTATAACTTAAAAGGGACAACTAATTAAGCAATGACAAGTTTTTTCTTCTTCTTTTATACACACACATATATTTCTATTTAACATCAAATATAAGTTCCTTTCCAAAAAATTAAATATAAGATGAAGCTAGCTAGCTGTCCACTTAATTAAGTTCATTTTCATTGTGCTGGAAATAACATTGCTGCTAACTATACATTGAACTTACATAAACTCTTTCTTGAGACCGCTTGCTTATAATCACTTGAGATGTGAATTTGATTGTAGTTTACTCCATCATGGTTTATCAAAGGGAAGAAGATATGCGCTATAAGTATAAACTAGTTTTACACTAACGTCTAATAAAAAAAAAATTGATAGTAATTTTCTAAAGATGGTTAAGAATTAGGGCTGCATAGTCAAATTATAGATTATCATCTCCATCTCATTAGATGATGGTATAAAAAGTGCTTAATCATTAAACTCTTATCAATATACACTTCCTTGCTATTGTAGGCATCTCATGTGCAATAATTATTATTCTTTACCAACACTACAATAAAAAATAAATTGTTATCATAGTTTTAATATTCAAAAGCTCCCAAATGAAAGCCTTTATTGTCCCCCAAGCTTCTTCACCAACTCCTCCTTTTCCCTAATTTCATCTAAGCACTCTCACTTAAAAGTTAGAAGTTACTTAGAAATTGCTCCAAGCCCTAATTTGACTTCTTCTTCCACATCATCACTCAAAAAGTAACCTACAACTTTATTTTAATTTCATTTTCACTCTCTCAATTCTTCAAAATGTGACAAAACACATGTAGCCATCTAATAAGACCACCCACACATCTCTTCCAATTTCCAACTCACTCACTTTGTTTCATCACCTTCACATATTCACATCACTACACAACCACTTGTTCATTTTCCTTCTTCCTTTTCCTTAATCATTTTGCCATCTTTTTCATTCCATCCAAACATGTCTATCTTTAACTCAACCACTTCCACTCTCTTCTTCCTCTCAATAACACTTCTCTATTTTCCAACCATGACAAAATCCGACACCCCTTGTCCCTATCCATGTTACCCACCACCCACAGGAAGTGGAACCGTCACTCCTACAAATCCAACTCCTTCAGTTTCAACAGCTCCACCAGCACCACCACAATCTGGATTACCATATCCACCACCTTCTGGTAATAACAATTACCCTTATAATCCTACACCACCTTACGGAGGCGGTGACGACAGCAACAGCAACAACAATAACAACAACGGTGGTGGTGTTTATGGTGCTCCACCACCACCTGATCCTATTCTACCTTACTATCCATACTACTACAGATTGCCACCCAACAAACCTGATGACTCTTCAGCATCATCAATCAATGTGGAGAAGAAATTTATAGGGATGATTGCAACTACTATTCTGTTATCTTTTTTTCTTGTTCTTGGTTTTGTATAACAACTATTTGAGAATCTTCATGTAGTGAAACTGTTATTGAAAACAAGAATTAGTACTTGTTAATCAATTTTAATAGTAATTTATTCAATATTGTGTTGTGTTTGTTAATGTTTTCTTTGGAGGATGCAAAAGCAGAGGAGATGAAACAGAGTATGGGTTATCATAAAACTTTGATTATATTATATAAAAAACAAAGAGCTCTAAAATTTTGATTGATAGTATATATAAGAATATTCATAAAGTAAAGTAATTAAATATATTTAATCGTTGGTTTTGAGCTTTTTCTTTGGATGGTTGTGTCTTGCACCGTAAGCACTTTAATGTCTTTCTTATTTTCGTCCTATATATTATTTTTATCTCTTTCTGCCATTTTGGTTTGTTATTAGTTCTTAACATTGTTTAACAAAGCTTCTCCATTGCTGAGAAAAGTAAAATGGAAAGTATGATGCTTTAGTTTAAAGATTTTCAAAGCAAACCCAGCTTTTTGTTTAAAGTTTTTAATTTTATCTGCATGTGTGTTAGGCTATGTTTGTGGAAAGTGGAGTAATAGATAAGCTAGTATTTTATTTTATAAAATAAAGTAGATTAAATTTCAATATAAACTCATCATGAAAGAATGACCATTAACAAAAATAGCTAAATGTTTTAAAGTCACACACTCTTACCGACAAGCATTATAAGCTAAGCTTTTAAGTGGACTTATTTAGTTCAAGCTTTTCTTTTCAAAGACCCTTTTAGTTACTAATTGAAAAGAAAAGCTAAGCTTTTACAAAAAAATTATTTTTGCAAAAGGTCTCTGGAACCTCTTTTAAGTGGACTAACCCTGACACTATAATTCAACAATCTCACATTAAGTTTAAGTCTTTCGCTTCCTATACTTGCATTGCATTAAATTTCAATAATGAAATTCTACTCCTCCATCAAGCTGAGTCAAGCTCTTGTACCCTTTGTCGATGAGATTGAGATCGAATAAGTGTAGGAAGCAACAATCAAATAAGAACACTCCTAGTACTTATTCGATCTCATCGACAACTAAGGATAATTCTTTGAGATCGAATAAGTGCTCCTATGCTCTTAAGAGCACTCCTACACTTATATGAGACATAATTCTAACAACCAAGGATTGAGACATGCAATTAGCTCATCATAAGAGCATAACAACACGAAATAATTCCTTGAGATCGAATAAATGCTCCTATGCTTTTAAGAGATTCTCGCAAAAGTGAACTAATTGTTAAAATTCTTTGAGATTGATGTTTTTAATACACTTTTTTATTTTTATTGGGTAAGATTCACATGATTTCCACCAAATCATATATATCTTATATAAATTTGATGTATATCTTATATACGAAAGAGTATGGTAAACAATCCACTAATTCAAATCCGGAAAGTGTATGTGACTAAAGATATGCCCTCTATTTGGGGAGGGATCAACAATTCACTTTAAGCGTGTATAGCACACCGCTCAAGATTTAGCATAACAAGGATCACATAAAATGAAGACAGACTAAAGAAAGAAACTGAAATTGATTTATCCTTAAAACAAGGAATTGAGACATGCAATTAGCTTATCATAAGAGCCTAACGGTACATTAGAATTTGGAGAAATATTTGCTTGATCATAAAGGTCAAATGTACAATGTGCAAGCAATTTTATTGTATATGTATGCCTAAACACTATACATTTAGTTTTGTGACTATACAAAATTAACTCTAGAGTTTGTATCTTCTTTTTTGGGTTAAAAAAACTGTAAGTTTTTAAAAGGTAAATAATATTTTTTTAACAAGAGGTAAAAAAATGTTATAAAAGTAGTCACAATTTCTCTATTTCATACAAAATTAAATATATTTTTCAATTCATCTACAATGTAATAAATTGACTTAAATTTTGAGACCAAATGACTACTAATTAATAAAAATAAAGATAGTCCCTCAAAAAATAAATAAAAATAAAAACTGTTTGCAAAAACTCTTTGGGCCCGAACTTGATTCAGCATATCTGGCCCACAGCCCAAGTATTAATAGAAAGTCACAAGAGTGACATCCTGTTCTCTCTCTGTTTCACTGAAATCTAACCTAGCCGCTAACCATTAACTCTAGCTCTGGTTAACACGAATTCGTTGCATCTATTGATGTTCTGCTTTATGATTTTTTGAGTGTACTTACAGTATATTATTTCTATAGAAACATTTGTTTTCAAATTAAAATCCAAGTGCGAAGATTTTGCAAATGATGTTTTTACACTTGATCTCTGAACTTTCAGGTAAGTTAATGTTTGACAATTTCATTCGTTGATGCTTTTTCTTTGCACTTGGTTATCAATCTGGTTTTAATTTAAATATTTAATCTTTTGGCTGTATATTGTGCAAATTCCTCATTTATACAAATCTTATGAATACAGGAAGAGGGTAATTAACTATTGAAGACAAAAAAATACTTCAAACGTTTATTTTTATGTTTATTGTTACTATTTCATATACTTCCGATCTGTATAGGACAATCATCTTTATCAAGTTAGAATAACATGTGAATACAACTTATGACATATTCATCAGTTGTTTTCAACTTATTTTCGTAAGTTCTCTAAGTTAGCTTGTAGGGATGTCAATGGCTACCCATGTACGGATAGTATGATACTCGTGTCCGCCCCATTGGATAAATATCATACTCGTGTCCGCTCCATACCTTCATGGGTACCCACTATGCGAAAATCAGGTTGTTACAACTATCCCAGTATCCATGATTATTCATGGGTACCCATGAACTTTTGAATTTATTTATTTTTTGGTACAAATAATAACTTTTTTTTTTAATTACAAAAAAAACTTCAACTTTTAAACATCCATGCATAATCCATTCAAAATTTGATAAATCATACATAATCCACATAAAATTCATAAATCATACATAATCCACAGAAAATTCATAAATCATACATAATCCATAGAAAATTCACGATTCTTACATAATCCAAGATAAGATATATAAGAATATTTTAGTAATTTATTTAATTTTTTATCGGGTACCCGTGGGTATGGGTACAATCAAATCCGTGTCCGTATTCATATAATAATAGGTAGTCAAATACCCATTTATTATACTCGTGGATACATGTTTAGCTATTCGTCGCGTGCCTGTGACAGATTACCCACGGATACCCGTGGGCATGGGTATTTTTGCCACCCCTAAGCTTGGGAATATGACTTATTGCATATATGCAAATAGTTCATCTTTGTTATAAGCTGCAAATTAAGCTATTTATCTAAATAGAGGTTAAAGTGTGCAGTGATGAATTACAAAGGACAGTTACCTTTAAAATCATCAAAAGAAGTGTTTATTGTTTCCATTTTGTACCTTAATTTGGCCTGGCCTAAAGTTGCAATCCGGGTGTTTGACAAGGGTTCTTTCTTTTGGATCAAAGTGGTGTGTGTTTTGGCATTCTACCATTGCTGAAGAAGCTTTTGTGGCTGCCTGCCACCAATTGCGACATCCTTTCTAATTATCAATTGTATTCAGAACAATGGAGATTATCGGACAATCGAAGACCAATGATGTTAAAATCGCACTGGAAAAATAAATTATCTGTAACTTGATTTGAAAAATAAACAGACCTTCATTTAACTCTGTTTGAGAAAGATTGATGGTTAGATGTTAGGCTGTTTTGCTTGGTTTGGTTATACCTTCTTGGTGTTGAAACAATTTATGTGTATTGCTGATTAAGCCTTTGTAAGTTATTCTCCTACAGTTGTTTTAGATTGTGGATTGGAAATGTTCTGTTGCATCTTTAAGATGTTTATACGCTCTGTTGCATCTTGTTTGAGTAAATATCCAAAGTTGGCTATGAAATTATACACTTGTATCATTGTAGTCTTTTGCTTTATCAATATTCTAATTCTAAAATTGTCAATGTCGTCTTGAATGTTGATCAGTGTTGTCTCTTACAAAGACTCGATACATCAGTGTTAAAAGTTTTCTGGCTTATATTTTATACATTTGGTAATTATGGGTCGTTTGAGTTTTACTGGACCAGAGCTCAAATGATCCGTATTTGAAGATCTTGCAACCAAGTTGTCTCCGGAAACTGGCTTAATTTTCATCTTCTTACCTCACCTTCTCCACTCCTAGGAGTTGTTTTTTCCTCTCATTTCTCAACAGTCCAAATACTTGTCAATTATGCAATTAGAATCCTTTTGTTTTATCACTTTCTGAACGCGGCTACTAATCTATATTGGGTAATGAAGGAATTTTATCTCATACCTTTTCCTCCTGTCTCTTTCAAATTTTTAAATCCAATAAACAAACTTTAAAGTAATCTCTCCATTTCTCTACAATAAAACATACCCTAAAAATAAGTTTGTTATTCTTTCACTAACTTGATTTAAATGCATTTTTGATCCCCCTATTTTACATTACTTGAAATTTGAATCTTCCTATTTCTAAAACCAACTTTTTGGTCCCCCTATTATATATCTCTTGGTTTTTTTTTTTCTTTCTATGCAATTGAAATGAAAAGAACCAAAAGACCCACAATGAACATATCATTATAATATACTCCTTTAATTTTTCATCATAAAAACAGTAACAGACTAGCTCCATGTTAACTCACTTAATTCTCTCTTTATAAAATGTGCAATCGCATCGTGGAAATGACAGTGGAAAATTATAGTTAACTGAATTTTAATCCAATTAAAATTTTATATTTCAACCCTTTAGCATTGGAAATTAAGAATAATAAGCCAATAAATCATTTAGTTTTTAGTAAATGGTTTTATAAATATAAAAAATTTAGTTTTTAGTCCAAAAATAAAATTGCACAGAAAATTTTAGGAATTAGTAAATGGGATTTCAATTTAAAACTAAATTTTGAATATTTATAAATATTATTTATTTAATTAATCCTGGTTCCAATCTCATCCCAGTATCAAAAAATAAAAAAGAAGAACCCAGGCACTGCCGGAGCCCGGAGTCCCACTGAACTCAACTCACCGGAAAACGCTACCGGAATCGTTAGTTGGTCTCAGGAAACAGTGTAAAATTCGTCCAGGTTTTCCTTTTTCTTTTTTATTTTAATTCTCTCTTGTTCGATTTGTTCAGTTCACTTCTAGGACCTTAATACCGATACTGAAATGTATTTACAAATGCAATTTTCTATTCAGGTATCTCAATGATAATTAAACCCCCAAATTTCTAAACCCTAATAATGGATTGTACAGTTACAGTATCATTTCCTAGTCTGCATTTTGTTCCGTTGGGAAGAACTTTATGCAGAAACCAGATAATCACTTTAGCAGCACATTCATCAAAGTCAAATAGAAGTAGAAAAAATCCAACCAAGAATATTCGATATCCACGGCGTGATATGCTACCTCCAGAGTTTGGTGTTAATTTATTCTTGAAGAAACCTAACATCACAACCACTGAACAAACCCATGATGATGATGATAAGGATTTCGATGATGAGAGTAATGAGGAGGAACAAAATGTAGATACTGACGTTGTTTGGGAATCCGATGAAATCGATGCTATATCATCACTTTTTCAAGGTAGAATCCCTCAAAAGCCGGGGAAATTGGATCGGGAAAGACCTCTTCCTCTTCCGTCTCCTCATAAGATTCGTCCATTGGGACTACCTACACCGAAAAGACTACCAGCTATGGTTTCTACTCGCGGTTCTATGGATAAGAAATTATATAAAAGCCCGAGTTTTTTAGTTGGGTTGGCGAGAGAGATTAGTAGGCTTAATCCGGATGAAGATGTGTCGACAATTCTTGGAAAATGGGTACATTTTCTGAGGAAGGGTTCTTTATCGTTGACGATAAAGGAATTAGGTCAGATGGGGTACCCTGAGAGAGCTCTACAAACATTCTGTTGGGCGCAAAATCAACCTCATCTTTTCCCGGATGATTGGATTTTGGCCTCGACGATTGAGGTTTTGGCCAGGAAGCATGAGTTGAAGGTTGTATTCAACCTAAACAAGTTTACTGGTTTGGCAAGTCGTGGGGTGTTGGAGGCGTTGATTAAGGGTTTTTTGAAAGGAGGGAACCTTAGACTTGCTTGGAAGGTGTTGGCAATTGCTAGAAGGGATAAAAGAATCTTGGATCCTAGCATTTATGCAAAACTTATAACGGAACTTGGAAAGAACCCTGATAGATACAGACATGTTGTATCTTTGTTAAATGAACTCGGAGCACGAGATGATCTGAATTTGAATTCACAAGATTGTACTGCTATAATGAAAGTCTGTGCTAAGATGGGAAAGTTTGAAGTTGTTGAGAGCTTGTTTAGTTGGTTCAAACAGTCTGGTTCTCAACCTAGTGTGGTTATGTACACTACTGTAATTCATAGCCGCTACGAAGAGAAGAAATACAGAGAGGCATTGGAGTTAGTTTGGGAAATGGAGGCTTCGAATTGCCTCTTTGACCTTCCAGCTTATCGTGTGGTAATAAAGGTGTTTGTTGCTTTGAATGATCTATCAAGAGCCGTGCGGTATTTTTCAAAACTTAAAGAAGCAGGATTTTCTCCCACTTTTGGTTTATACAAGGACATGCTTGAAATTTACACGGCCTTCGGGAGGATAGCAAAGTGCAAAGAGATCTGTAAGGAAGCCGAGATAGCAGGTTTCACGTTACATAAACACCTAGTGTCATGATTCAATAAATTAAGTACAGTAGACTAAGAATTCAGCTAGCATTATCATTGTTTGTGTCATTTTTTAATTTTTCTGTAGTGATATAGTATAATGTGCAATGGCTACACTAAACCCTTGTGGGCTTCCATTTGTTCATCAACAAAACATCTTCAACATTGAGGGTAAATTTTTGTATGTGAATATGCAACTAAACCCTTCAATTATAGTTCCAATTGTTAAGAGATTGGCATGATATGAAAAATTTGGGTCTCTTTAGTTCGAAAAACATTTTCTGATTTCACTTCATTTATGCAAAACTATATTGGAACTTCGAAAAAACCCTTATAGGTACAGATGGAAAAACTTGTTAAACCTTAGACTTTTAACTGTTTTCACAGTTAAAAAAAAGTTTAAGGCCATAATTCTGCAGTATATATATTATTACCGAATAACTATAAAATATACTAGATAATGTAAAATGTACTAGATCAACTATATATGATATGAGATAGAAAAACCCATCATAGTCTAAAGCAAGTTTACTAATTCGTTGCATCTATTGATGTTCTGCTTTATGATTTTTTGAGTGTTCTTACAGTATATTATTTCTATAGAAACATTTGTTTTCAAATTAAAATCCAAGTGCGAAGATTTTGCAAATGATGTTTTTACACTTGATCTCTGAACTTTCAGGTAAGTTAATGTTTGACAATTTCATTCGCTGATGCTTTTTCTTTGCACTTGGTTATCAATCTAGGTTTAAATATTTAATCTTTTGGCTGTATATTGTGCAAATTCCATGTACTCTTCACTTACAACCACTCCCTAAAACCTAGGGTTTTTCTCTCTCACCAACTTCCTTCAACATTTTCTCAGTTCCAAACAAAATGGACACACAAAACCCTTCAAAACACCCCCCACTTTACTACCAACCAATGCTCAAAGAATCAATCAACCGTTTCCTAACTGAATACCGCAACGGTGCCACCAATTTCACCGATTTCACCTCAATCTTCTCCCGCACAATTCACACCACTTCAGACCCACCAATTCCACTTCTGTGGTTCTATTCAGCACTTGAATTTCACACTAATAGGTTAAGAGAAGCTTCTGGAAGTTCAACAACTTCGGTGATGGCTGTTAAGGGTTTGTTTCAGTTGCTTGTTTCGTGTTGCGATGGATGTGTCGCGATGAAGAGGATCGGTGTTTTAGCTCCGTTGGTGTTTGAGATTTATCGTTTGATGGGTTGTGGGGAAGAAGTGAAGAGTGAAATTGAGGGTTTGGTGGAAGGGGTTGTGAGTTACTGTAGCATTTATTGTATGAAGAGTGAAGTTGAGGCTAGTGGTGGTGATGCTAGAGTTGGGGTTTTGGAAGAGGGTTTTGTTGATTTGATACCGGTTTGGATGGTTGATTGTGACAGTGGTGGTGAATCTGGGGTTGGTGGTGATTGTTTGAAAGGGTTTTTCCCTTTTGTGAGTGATGGGGTTGGGAAGGGGATTGAAATGGGTTGTGTGGTTGGTTGTTTGGCTGGGGTTGTTATGTTTGAAGCTCTTTTGTTGAAAATGTGTTTGATTTTTGAGGCGGGGATCGCGAGAGGGGAGAAGGAGAAGAACTTGCATGCTGCAGCAGTTCAGGTTATGACGGGGTTTCGGAATTTTTACTTTTTGGGTAAGAACTTGTTGCTTCTCTTATTATTACTACCATGATTTTTAACTATAGTCTTAGTCTTTGATATTGCAGTGAATTGAAATCAAACGTAGCTAATGTAGTCTCAACTGTGGTTGCGTTGATATTGCAAATACATCGAAAAACATGATTTAACTTTTACTACCTAAATTGCGGCCGCAATCCATTTTATAAAACCTTGATGACAACTATTTAGACTTTTTTCCAGCAATTACTAAGTGTACAAGCGGGCGGGGTATTTAGGATCTGTTTGGTTTGACTTAGTTGACCTTAAGCACTTATGAGACTGTTTGGGAGAATTTATGAAAGCAGCTTATAACATGTTCAGAAGCTGTTTTCAACTTATTTTCATAAGCTCTCCAAGTCAGCTTATGAAAATAGATTGTGGCTTATACAAAAACAATTTAGCTTTATTGTATTTTTTGTTATAGAAATAGCCTATAGGCTATACATAAGCGCTTATTATCTTCATAAGTGCTTATGTTACAAGCCACAAACCAAGCTGTTAATTCAAACAGGGCCGTAGGAAATTCCAAACAACTTACATATAGACTCTATCCATTTGTTGCCATGCATTCTTTCTCTTTTACTTAGCAGCATTAACAATTTTGTTGCAATGAACAGCGATTGCTGTTTTTAGAAAATGTCTCAATATAATTATGTTCGGTCATTATGTTGGAGTTTGGAGTAATGTAGATTCTACAGCATTTTAGGAAGCCAGATCTTGGTGAAATTTAATTTTGATTGTATATTTATATTTGTGTTTTAATACTCAGGTTGGTTTTGATGTTCGCGCACAAACCGTCCACGTAGAGTTGTCTCCCGTCTTTGTATGGGTCAATCTGATAATACAGAATTGTCGATTTTCATAGTTTATTATCTACCTTTATCTGTATAATTTGTGTATTACTCAGTTTGACATAGGCCATATCCTCGTGCTTTCTGGGGTGATTTCGTTACAGTTTTCATGTATGACTTCCTGACTGCTTTATTGGTGCTTATCAGATACGCTTTTGAGGATGATGTTGGAGCCAGCTTTGCCAGTGATCTCCTTGCTGGTAAGTACCATAATTTGCTTTAGAATTACTTAGCTGTAATTTGGAATTAAGGGCTTGTAGACAGACAAATCACCTCTCCTTTTCTCCATGAAACTATTTGTAAGATTAATTTCATATAATTTCAAGCCATCTTACTCGTCCATATGGCATTGGTTTAACTGAAGCTGAAGCTAATCATATTATGATGCCACTGCCGCTTTATAGAGAGGTTACTTGAGCAGCGTTTCACATGCAGAGTTGCAGACAGAATGAATTTGATCAACCTGTTTTGTTCTCCTTTTCCACCCTTTTAGATAGGATCCCACACACACACTTCCCACTTTTCCTTATTTAGTCCTGTTTTGTTCTGTTTTTTATATGCACCAACACCAAGCACAGAACAAAACTCATGTTCTGTTCCAGTTCATTTATCAAACATTGTCTTAGATTAGCCGGTGATAAGATCCAACAGTATTTTTGTTTCGGCACGCCAAACCTATTTTACAGAAAAGGTTATAGGTCAGGAGAGATGTGGGCCCTACTCATATAAGTTTATTTTTCATGCGATAATTTAGGTAAGGTCCAGAGTCGAAATATTGATTCTGTTTATTGATGTTGGAAGTTGTTAATATGATAATTGAAGTTCTTGTGATGTTGGAAAACTATGATTTAGATTTTGAAATTTTAAAACTTATATTAATCTTTCCAGAGAAATTGTTTAGTTCACCGATTCTTCAAGTATAGTTCCCAGTATATTGTCTTTGAAAAGGGCTACTACTTGGTTAGCTGCATTGATTATTCTTTGACATAATCTTCTCAACATTGGCTACAATGCTTGGCAGCCTTCTTCCGTTGGTAATTTGAGTTCTTTAGTTTATGGAATGACTTATTTCATTTCCCTTCAAGAAAAGTATGATGCATTTCATTGTTTGTTTCTAATTTTCGCTGTCATATTCAACAATTTACTGGTCGTTTTGCTATAGGGTTCTGAAAACAAAGTTCTTTTAAAAGAAGCCCTGCACTATTCTGTGATGATGATGGATTATTCATTCATTAATTGTCAAGCTGGAGTTTCTCTGTATGCTGACAGCCTGAAAGATTTTGCTATTAATTGGTTGTTTGTTGCTGAGTCAGCTATACAGTCTGCTAGGTATGAAAAAAGCCTATTGTAGCTGTGAGGTATGAATTAGGAAGTGGTTTCTGGAATGTCTCAGTTAATAAGTCTGATAATCTGCTTGGTTACAGGGAAAAGGGTGATCATGGGAAAGCTACTTCTTATGTAAATTCCTTCTGTAGGTCCTGCATTCCTATTCAATTGATCAACTGGGTTACTAGTCAAAGCGGCATAGACAGAAAGATTGGCAGACCAAGTGTTTCCACTCCTATTGATCTTATAAGTGAGTTCCACCAATTACCCCTCCATTTTCTTTTATTATTCTTTTGACTTCTCTTTGACCGTGAAGAGGCTTTTATATTTTTTTAAAAAGTTCAGCAAGCTGTATAATTGAATGTGGCTGCACCCAGTTTCAAGTTATATCAGTGTCGTTGGTGATTGGATTCTGACTATGGTTAGCTAAGACTAGCTGCCAATTATGTGTGGTCTCTTTCCTTTTGTCTGTCAATTTTTTTGTTTTGTTTTGCATTGTTGTGTAACTAATGACTAGTGATTTTTTATTCAGAATGGCTTCTAGCTGCTGAGGAACACGGATTGGCAATATTTGGGTGTGGAACTGCTAAGCATCGTGCAAAGGCTTTCGTTTTCACTTCAAGAACTGTGCCTATGCTTCCGGTGGTCAAACATCCCTTTTTAAGTTCTGTACATGGAGGGTTTGCAGGAACAGTGCCTATGCTTCCGGTGGTTGAACATCCTTTTTTAACTTCTATACATGGAGGGTTTGTGGCAGATAGAGTTTGTGCTGGTGATGTAGAGATGCATGATACTGTGGACACCGTAAGTTTGTCTGGTGAAGATAAAATGAACACAGCCACCACTGATGGAACTAGAAAACGCAAAGAAGGAATTGAGGGTGATACAAAAGCACAGCTAAAGTATATGAGATGTCAGTTTCATGAGAATACAGTGAGAGAAAACTCCTGTACATTCAAGCAACAGTGATGGTTTGGATAGTGGAAGTGTAGCAGGGTATTTTGGTTTCACGAATCTTAGGAAGTAATGGTGCAATATGGTTGATGAAAACTTATGAGAGGATGCAGAGTTAGCAATTTTTTGTGACTTATCTATTTTGGTTACTTTTGCTGCTAGTGAAATAGGAAACATTGAGCAAAGCATGATCTTCTGGCATATATAGGTGCCTTCAATTTCATTTTAGTTGGCATAATGCCACGTTATGATGTACTTTGAAGCTTCAAATTTACCTATCTATACTCATTATGCATCTGACTCGGTCCTGAAGCCACTAATACCAATACACATTGGACTTGTTATATTTGAATATAGGTTTATCCTATTACATATTTTATTTTTTATTTTATTTTATGTTAGCAATTTCTATGGTACACTCGAAAAAGGTACACCCATATTTAAATTAATAGTTTATTGAGTTAATTTTTTTAGGAAAAAAGTATTTTCTATCATTTATATTTATAATGACTAAATTTTATTTCTCAAAAGTATCGGCAAAGCAAAATTCAACTTTTTTTAATTTTTATTACTCATAATAGTGAATATTGATTATTTTTTTGATAAAATGTAAAAGAAATTAATATGATTCTTATAAACAATAAAATGATGTTTTTTCTTATAAAATAATATTTTCTAAAATATAAAAGTCGACAAATAGCTTTTTAATACATAAAATTAATCGTTTACTTATTAATTTTTGAAGGAGTTCATTATTAATTTGTTTACTTTGTTCTGGTCTCTTTTTGTCTCACTCGGATTTTATTCTCGGTCAGTCCATTAAATAATTAATTTTCATCTCTTCTTTGTTGTATTTCAATTTTCAACTAACGTAACTATTTCACTAACTACACATTCATTAGAGTGTTTTAGTAATAGAAACTTATTTTCTCATAAAATCAACAAAATTACTCATTTTTTTCGAACCGTGCACGGTTCAAATGAAACACTTATAATGAGACAGAGAGAATACATTGTTAGAGTCACG
>Ga0228711_1006980_pt1 | contig 16565 bp, 13 predicted proteins | sample MedpolnodulmetaG_2_FD_177996 | JGI IMG/M metagenome (GOLD analysis project Ga0228711, IMG submission 177996) | Root nodule microbial communities from Medicago polymorpha collected in Santa Monica, California, United States - brown nodules | ecosystem: Host-associated > Plants > Roots > Nodule...
AGCTTGACTTGTTTCACTTTTTCTCCCCCATTATGATAATTCTCCAGAATATCTCATGCTTCCTTGGATCTTGTTGCCTTGGATATCTTCTCAAAATGCTGATTATCAACATTTTGTTGAATGTAAAGAGAGTTGCAATCTTTCTTCTTGTTTTCTTTGAAAGCTGCTTTCTGCACCTCTGTAGCATTTGCAGCAAGATCTTCATAGCCATTCTGCACAAGATCACTCACATCTTGCGCGCCAAACAAAGATCTCATCAAAGCACTCCATCGTTCCCAGTTCTTGCCATCAAGAACCAAGATATTTGATCCAAAACCGTTGTGTTCATCTTGCTAAGTCTCAAGAAATCCGAGAAATCAATACACACACCTCACTCAGTGTTTCCCAATGATGATTCCCCTCACTTTTCACTCGTGTTTCCCTAAGATTGAACCAGACTCTCTATACCAATTGTTAGAACAATCACTATGTTCTATGCGCAACAAAAGTGCTTATGAAAATAAGCTGTTTTGAGCAAGATGAAAAACTAACTAAAAATGAAGAACTGAAAAGAGAGAAATAATGAAGGAAGAATTTTTATTTGTGATTCACACCACTTTCTTATTATTTACAACACATGAGTGAGTATATATACAACTAGATGTTGTAACAAACTCCTCTAACTAACTACCTTGGTTAACACGCTAACCAAGTTTGTTACTACACTGTTATTCTGAAGACATCAGAATCTGCACATCAGAATCTGTCTTCAGAAGCTTCACTTCAGAAGCACCACTTCAGAAGCACTCTTCAGAAGCTTCACTTCAGTTATTGATTACTATTCTAATAATTAAGAGGAGTAAGACAGAAAAATAGGTCTTTCTGATAAACAGCAAGTTTATACAGTTAGTTAGGTATATTGCTACTTAGCTCTTACTTCTTAAAAGTAATGTCTACGCCCTTACTTATAGCCAGCATATCACATTTTTAACAAAGCACTTCGAGGGGGAAACCACAAGGAAAAGTATTTGTGCAGAAAGCAAGCATGCACGCAGCAAACAGACAGATTTGTTTAAGTTTGTGGACGGAAGAGTGATATTGGCAGGAAATTTAAGTGGGTTACGATAAAAGAATATACCACCAGGTCAACCCAAGTGGGTTAATCGCCTTATTTGTTAAAAAGATCAGCGATGTCAAATCTCAAACTACAAAACAATCTTCAGCAAACTCAGACTTCGTACAAAGAAGCCCATCACATAACAGATACAGAGCACGGGACAACAAAAACCATTGAGGTTTAACTTGTGGGCTTTTAGCACTAACACCACTAAAAAACAAACTTTTCTTAATGTTTAAGCTTCTAGATTTAGGCCAGCGAATGGATTTTATACCTGTAACAGTAAATTTCTGTTTGAACCTGACATGATTCAAAACAAAACTTGTCACACCAAATTGACAATTTGTGCATTTTCAATAGTAATTTTAATTCACATACAAACAAAAATTCCCACGGTGATCTCTTTCTTCTAACAAAAGGCCATAATAATTTTATAAATTCAATGCATTTTGGTATATCTCTGCAATAAATGGATGTGCAGAAAAAGAAAAGAAAGTAAAAAACAAATTAACCTTTGCAAGATATAAGAATCTTCTGGCACACACCTTCTTTCCTTTATGCAGTCTTCAACCTAACGTGGTTGACTATATGTATTTTAAACTTACGGGCAATGTCATATTTTTTTCCTTCAAACTTCCAACACACCTGAACATTGAAACACAAACATTAGACCGTAAACAGAATGAGAATACAGAATGTGATTACGCAAATGTCACCGAAATCTGCAATTTGGTAAATACATAATGCTCATTGAAATAAAAATCCATTTGTCACCTTTGTGTGGATGTGTAACTATAAGAATATAATGAGTATCTAAACCAGTGTTGTCAATTGCGGATCGCAAAAAATAGATGTTTGTTCAAATTCTGCTATGCAACAGTGTTATATCGTCACAATTTCACATAATTTAGCACTAAATAACGAAACTCCGCTATGCAACAGCGCCGATATAGCCATGTTTTTAACAACACTGATCTAACCATTTAGAGAGCCATCTTTTGAAAGTTAGCTATCAAGGACAATGAATCAAGTCACTTGAATATTTTACTGAGCATCCCATACTACTCGATGTGGAACTTAAAACTCGCATAATACACAATCCCTATCATAGAACTGCCCCTGAGAGCCGACATCTCACGGGTTGCACTCTACAAGACTCAACTCAGCCTTACAAAGTTTTCAGACTAGTTTTATCAAAATCATTCACTTTTTCCCTCTCTTCCATTTTTTTTTAATTTCTACTTCTGATGGAAAGCGTGTCTGGTGGTTAAGCCTGACATGACATTGATACTGACACGACATTGATACTGACACATTGTCACAGTGCCCATCCTTCACAAAGAAAACAACAATCAAAGAGTTAAGTTCTTTGGTAAAAACAAATTTCTCTGAACTTGGTTGAATCCACAATGGAATTCGGGGCATTTTTACTGGCAAATATATCACTTGCTTGTAGCACAAGCTATCTAACTAACTAACAAGTTTTATAACAAAATTCTATCTAACTAACTAACAAGTTTTGTAACAAAATTCTAACTAACTTGCTACATGGCAGTTATGGATTAAATATTAACGGGGTTTAAATATGTTACCAAAGAATGTTGAGAAAATATTTCTAACATTTTTTTTAACATTTACATGTTTATGAGTGAAATTCATGTTGGTCTAGCTATTTTATGTGACTCATTTCTAAATTGAGGTATTTAAATGGAGAAAATTATTGTTCTCCTTTTAAAATGCTCATTCCTTTAATTCAGCTAAAGTTAATTCTCGCTCGGCATTTTTCAGCTAGAGTTAACTCTCGTTGACACTTTTAAGATCGATCAATCATTTTTCAAGTCCGTTCAACCGATCATAAAAATGTTGGTGGGAGTTAACTCTAGCTGAAAAATGTTGAGCGGGAGTTAACTCTAGTTAAGTTAAGGGAATGAGCAAATTTAAAAGGGAGAAGAGCAATTTTCCTATACATGAAAGTGGTTGTTAGAGAAAAGGTTAGAAAAAAGTATGTTCTCAAATGTATTTGATCCATGTGAATATACCACTATTTTTTTTTTGTTAGTCTCTTCAATTTCTGTTGTTTGATTTAAGTGCTTGCAAATATTTTTCATTTTACTTTTGATCATTGTTCTTTTGTTTAAATCCTTTGCGAAATTGGTTTATATTGGATTTTGTCTACAATATTAGTCATGTAAAGACTACAACATATTTTCTACATTTATGGGGATCAATTCCAATATAAATCAATTTTGCGAGATTGCGACAAAAGAGTAAGGATAAAAGGAAAAATATTGTCCTTGTACTTTAACTTCTAATATTAATGCATGTTATCTTTCATATTGAGGGACTGTCATATTTTTGTGTTGGTTTTTAGGAAATATTCGTGAATATGAATATACTGAAAAATAATGTTCATATGCTAAATAAAGTTCACGATTTCGGTCTTTAATGAAGATGTGAACAATCCATTTTATATCACAAATTCCTTTAACACGTAAGTTAGCTTCTCCTTCCATCTTCAAACAAGGATGTGGATTTTCTGCAGTGGATTCTCTCTATAAAGCTTTGAATGACAACTACATGAACAATTATTAGCAATATCAATAACATGCTCTCCATTCTCGTCAACAACTTCGATTATTTCTGACTCTCAACAGTCTCAATTATAAGCAACTTTTCAATTTTTAGATTCATTGAATAAACGATGTATGTGGTTTACCACATACATCGTTAATTCAATGAACCTAAAAAATGAAAACTTGATTATAATTGAGACCAAAGGAAGTACATTTCAAATAATAACTACATATATAAAACAAGTAATGATAACTCAAGAGAAAAGCACTTAATTATTGTTTCAAATTGGGCTAAGGCTCATTCTCCACATGGGCCAGAGTATCCCTCTTAGCTAGCGCATGAACGAAACATGACATGGACTCGACCTAAAATTACTGACTCACGGTCCAAATTTGATCACAACTTACCATAATCCACTCACAAGTGTCCCCAAGGGATAACTGTCCATGTAATTGTTTAAAGGCCATAGACCATAATTCACCACTATAAAGGGTAACTCACATAGGTACGCTCACTTTTTATCCTAGATACCTCTCACCCACAACGCCTACTAACTTGATTGTCATAGTGTTTTGAGGCACACCACCACCCCTTAGGAGATAAAGGAAGCTATTGATCAAAGACTTCTGGTTCAAAGACACATTTATCATTCATACCACAAATCTCTGATCCGATGGGGATCAATTGACGACTTCACTAGGGATCGAAACTAAAATAGTACTTTCCTTTCAGGAACTAATAGTTAGCACATGATTTCAATCAATAGTCAATATTGTCCACGATAACACTCAACACCACTGGATGGACGAAATCATATGCTTCCACCACCAACACACTAGATCCCTTGGGTAACGACCTAAAACCTCAAAGCATATGAGGTTCCACCACTCAACGGAGGAGCATAAACTAACAATCTCCTTTGCGACTTCTTCACAGTCCAACCCAAGGCGCCATTGGCCTGCGTTGAAATCGGTCAGATCTAGATCACTCACCCAAGAAATATGAACAACACCAATGACCAACATAATTTCTTTCTCTAGACGGCAGCACAACATTTTTCGTCCCTTGGAGGTCCGAGATCCAGTAACCCCACTCCCAAGAGAACGAAGGAATAAGACAACAAGTAAGTAAAACCTTGAGGAGATATGCTGAATGGTGGCCATCGTGGAGGCAACAAAGATCGTGGTTGTAGCGATGGAAGCTTTGAATATATATAAACTCCAGATTTAGTTGGAAAAAAAAAAGAAGAGGTAATGGTAGTCTAAAGAAGGTCAAAGTGACATTCGACAACTTTCGTGATAGTAATATTTGCATTAAGCATTTTTCTCTTAAAAAACACTCAATTTTTAAAGGCTTAATTAATGATTTGGTCCCTTAAGTTATTTGTTGGTTACATTTTAGTCTCATAAGTTATTAACGTTACAATTTAGTCCCTTTAAGTCATCTTCCATCAACCAAATAAATCCCCACTGTCAAAACCGTTAAGCCAATGTCTAAGGTAGATACACATTGCAAGTTGTCACGTCATCGTTCACATGTATCTATTTAACGTTTTGGCAAAAGACTGACGGTGAGGATTTATTTGGCTAACATATACTAACTTGAAGGGACCAAATTGTAACGTTAATAACTTATGAGAGCAAAATATAACTAACAAATAACTTAAGGGACCGAATCATTAATTAAGCCATTTTTAAATGATAGTTAATTATTTGTTTTGACAAGAAATGATAATTAACTTAAGAATATAAATATCCCAATTTTTTTTAAGGAAAAAAAACCTTCGGGGGATTTATTTATTGTGAAGGGTTAGTCTTCAGTCTTCACATTGATCTCCCTAAAAAAATAGGAGAAATTCTGAGATGCAAACAAACATAACACGTCATAGTTAGAAGCAACCAATCAGAATTTTTTATTTATTTAATTTAATAAAATAAAACCAAAATTAAAACTGGCACGTTCTCTTTCTGTGTTTTTTTCTTTTTTCTTTTTACTTTTCTCTTTGAATGTGTCTTTCTGATCAATTCTTCATACCAAAAGTACCTTTATTTTCAAAATTAAATACAAAAACAAAGAAGTTGGAAAACCCTTAGGAAGGATGTACACAACACAAGTGTAGTTGCAGAAGAAAAAACCCAACACTGGAGATTGAATGGAGAAGAATAAAACTTTAGGTAATGGATAAGAATTGGATTTGTTTAAATAAGAAAGTGAAAAATAAGGATATTGTCTGAGGAAGAAGCAACAAATACATGATGTACGTAATTGAGAGCTAAAGTGGTGTTTAGAGGAAAGAAGGAAGAATTCTAAAACAACATTAATGCTGCTGCGTTTTGTTTCCACAAAGATGGTGAGAGAAGAAGAGAAAGAACGTGTCCATTTTATTTTTAGTTTTTTTATTTATTAAATTGAACAAAATTTTCTGATCGGTTGTTTCTAACTATGAGGTGTTATGTTCGTTTGCACCTAAGAATTTCTCAAAAAATAGACCTAAACCTAAAATCATTTCCAACCGTCCAACGAATCTATCTTCACTCCACCAATCACAACAAAAGTCAACAAAGCAAAACTCACTCCCGCCACGCACCAAACAATGTCACTCTCGTAATTCCCACATCAAACCAATGTCATTTCTCTAACCCCACACCCTCTTAAAACCTCAAACAACGTTCCTCCTTCTCCTTCCACATTCCGCAGCCACACACACTCCTTTTTCTCTTTCGCAACATCGCCACCATGTCCGCGATCGCACGGCTGAGAGCGATTGCACCGTCGCTAAAAACCTTTAACCGTCCATTCGGATCTGCAGCTGCGGTGCAATACAGTTACGACGACGATGAAGACGTAGAGTTGGAGTATAACACGCCACGTGGCATGCTTGATACGGAAGGTTCAGCGCCAGAGCGTGGTGTTCAGTGGGTTATGATTGGTGAACCTGGTGCTAAGAGACATGTTTTCGCTGAAAGACTCTCGAAGCTTCTAGAAGTTCCTCACATTTCTATGGCTTCGCTTCTTCATCAAGAACTTAACCCTCGTTCTTCTCTTTATCAGCAAGTAATTATTTTTGATAATTTCATATTATTAATTGTTAATTTCTTGGTAATCATTGCTATTTAACCGTTTTTTATTTTCCCTCTCTTAGAATTTTCAGGTTAAAGTTTATAGCTTTATTTTGTTGTAAAATTGTTGTAAAAAAGAAGAATATTTCTTTTTTGATTAAAGTGAAATGGAAAAGAAAAATGATAATTACATTAAATTAGGTCGAGGTGATTACTAATTACCATAATACAAAGTATTATCTTGGTAGTAAACTACGTAGTACGACATTTCTGATCAAAAGAGTGTCCGGTGTGGGTGTCTGTGTGACACGTTCCTAAATCAACACAACATCAACTCACATGATTACCGTGAATTATGTCATTTTGTCAAATTATTATTGGTGTCAACATGTTTTCATGTCGTATCCGTGTTGAGAACGTGTCTTGTGTGTCTTTGTTTGTGTCTGTGCTTCATATCTAGTCAACTTTACCTTTTGAAATTGTTGTGATTTTGTAATGTGTTTAGTTAGTTAATTAATATTAGAAGCGTTTAACTTCAATTCATAGATATTTTTGAAGCTCCGCATATAAATGAAGGTAGATTGTGACTTGTTGACATTGTACTTGATGGGTTATCGAAGTTAAATTTTATTTTTGTTAGTGTTTGATTGTGGGTTTTTGTTTTGTTCTAATTCAGATAGCGGGTGCCTTGGATCATGGAAAAATTGTACCTGAGGAAATAATTTTTGCTCTGTTATCGAAGAGGCTGGAAGATGGATACGATAGAGGTGAAACTGGTTTCATTCTTGATGGATTTCCTCGAACAAGAATGCAAGCTGTAAGTTTGTTTCATTCATACCAATTCTTAATATTAAATAAAAGTTAACAATATCATAATATTAAAAATTCAAATAAGAATATAAATGTTTTGTTGTCTTTATTTTACTATTATATTATTCTAGGGTATTTGAAGTAGGTTCTTTGGAGTCTTGACCTGTTTATGGTATATAAGTTTTTAGAAGAGCTTTTGAAAATAACTTAAAATGTTTATAAGCTATTTTTGGTTAAGTCCAAGGGTTTACCCTCATTCCACTTTCAATCTTATACATAATCTTTTATATGATAAGCACTTGTTCAAGAAGTGTTTAATTACTCTGTTTGGCACTTTATCTATCTTGATTTTTAATTGGTATTAGGTTAGATATATTTGTAAGAATTATTTGTTGTATCATGTCTGGCAATCACTAAAGCTCTAAATACTATTCAATTCTTCAAAGGCAATGAAGTTCAACCTGAATGCTTATTTTGCATGTTTGTTCCATCTTTTAATTTGGTTTGTTACCCGACTGTTTTGCAGGAAATTCTCAATCACGTTGCTCATGTTGATCTAGTGGTAAATTTCAAATGTCCGCAAGAGGAATTAATGAAAAATAAACTAGGACTTCAAAAATTTACTTCGTGCCAAGAACATATTTTGAAGACCAGTTCTTGGACCCCAACCAAGCAATCGCAGGATGAATATGTCCAGAAACGTGCAGAAGAGGTGACTCACTATATATAATCTTTCTTATATTTGGTTTCAAATGTTTCTTTTCCTGTCTTTGATTCTAAGATGTTGTAGTTACTGTGTTAATACTTGTAGTAATCTATATTGCTGTGTGTGTATCTTTTGTTTGTAGTCCAAGATGTTGGAAGATTACTACAGGAAGCAGAAGAAACTTCTGAATTTCGAAGTAGCTGGTGGACAGGGAGAAACCTGGCAGGGACTTCTTGCTGCACTGCATCTCCAGCCTATTAATGCTCTTAGTTCTTCACAGAAGTTGACTGCCTGAAGGGCATTGAACTTCCATGTGGCACCCCATCGATCATTCCTCGGCATTATACCATATGTGAATATGAGAGAGCCAGTAGAATTAATGGAAATTTTGTTCTAGTGTCCCAATTATTGGTGATTTTGATTTTGAAAATGAATGTTAAGTTTGTTGTGTAGTGAAGCTGTCCAATTAAGAATCAAATACACAATGTATGAGTATGACCACAAATTTGTAGTAGTGACCGCGTGATGAGTCCTTTTTTGTTTCAATTGTGTTCCATTCCTTTTCTTTCCTAGTTTCTAGTAACTTGTCTGGTCCCAGAAACTAAAAGCAAAGGACACGTTGCACTAGTTTCAAGTTTAAAGCATGTGAGGTTCAAACTTTGGGGCTTTCACGTGTTAGTCTCAGATTTTGTTTACTACAGCCAATTATGTTTCAAATTTGTAATCAATATAGTGGAAAATCCAAATTGTTTGTTTTTTCTTCTCTTTTCTTCTAGTTATTGGTAGTTTCGTGAGCTTTTCATTTAGGAGGCAAACTACATAAAGTAAACACAGAATGTGAAAGTCATTTAATAAAGGCAAAGCATAACCTACCATGGCATGGCCTTATTTATTATACTTTATTACAACGTATCCAATAACTGAGACTGTATTATATAACCTTCACTATATTAGTTGTTACTCCTCTGCTAAAGCTATATATCTTTTTACAACATATCCAATAATTGTTACAGGAAAGGGGTAAAATCTGGAATCTGCAGGGTCACTCGCTGTTCATCCAAACATTCCTAAGAAGTTCATATCTGACAGAAGCCTCATTGTGACTAACTTTCTTCCAGTTGGGTTTTATTGACACTGGTGAGGAGGAATTGTTGAATAAAATTGAAGATAATGGGGAGTTTAATTCATCGAGCTCGTCATCACTGGTGTGCGACTTCCTTACAACAGATGATCTGCTTCTTCTCAACTGACTAGGCGGAAATTCACTTCCAATCTCCCCTACAATGTCTGCAATCGCTGTTGGTCGTGGAGGTGAATATACAATGGGAGCAGCAATGCATGGGAAGTTGTTGACAGACTCCTCTCCATCCTCGAGATCATCCTGCTAAACATGTAAAATGAATGTAATCATGTATATAACCAGGCATATGAAATATCATAAGCAAAATACTATTAATAAAATAAAGGTACAAAAAGAAATATGCAAATGTGATTTATCTAACCTGTGAGTCGAGTGCTTCAAGCACATCTTTGGGAATTGGATCGGGGCAAAACTCATCTGGGACAAAATCGTCTAGAATCTTCTTGATTATTGATGCACCAAACATTGGACAGACCTTAACAAACAAAAATCCTTACACCATGATCGAGAAAAAACTTGCAACAATTTAAAAACTGGATGAAGAAAAGGATAAGTTCATTTGCTAACCTCTTTTCTGATGGATGCACTTAACAACATATCCTTAGGAAGCATCAAGAGATCACTTAGTGCATTAAGAAGATGGAAAGCCTTGAAGGATGCATTTCCATCATTGTTATCAATGTCGTCATCTTTATCCTTAAGTGAGTCGTCATCATCCATACCAAAAAGGTCAGTAAGCCATCTTGACCAGTTACCAACCTGAGAAATTCGATACAAAAACGAAAAAAAGAAGATTAACCTTAAATCACAATCAAGATACAAAGAGATTACATGTAGAAAGTTGGACCTATGTCTGTATGTTTGAATCAAATTCATGAGTGGATGGCAAGATTCTGTAGCTTGTACAAAAACTATTCGAGATCAGAATGTTACCGCAGTTTTTAGCTGAGCACCAGCTCCAAAGCTTGATTTACCAGGTGGAATGGGGAGAACCTTGGGATCACTAATTGGATCAGATATAGGATCAGATGGAATGTCATCAGCAGATTCCCGAAGAATGGCATTGAACATAGCAACATCTAATCTGGCTATGCACTGCTCCATTACCTACAGTTACAAAAATGCTTCTAATGTTAGTTGAAACGCCTAAGTTCAACAAACTAAGATTGAGCATTGATTACTATATTTACAGATAACATCATTTGGTGGAGTTGCAAGTGTTAGTATTCACGCTTGAGCAATTTGCACTGATCATACTGTTTGAATCCCATATTCCTCCTATGAGGATTCAATTGGAGGCACTAAGCCACTAAGCTCTAGTGAAGATTTTAATCACGAGTCAAAGATGCCTTCCATTTCAACCCCGTGAATCACAAGAATCAATACCAGACATAAAAGGCACAACTTATATAACTGTCATTAATTATTATTGCCACTATACAGTGGTCAACAGTATCGTATGATATAATCATACGAGTCATAGATACTAAACGCATACTTAATGCAATCTGTTAACAGTTTCTTTTATTAAAAAGAAAAAAAGAGGCCTTTTAATTTTTACTATCATACATTACACCCAACAGATATGAGGTCAGGAAGTACAAAGATGCATACATTTCTTTACAATTCCATAAAATCGTCAGTCTATTAACTCAATTCTATAAACAATATTCTTTTAACTTTGCAGTTCCATAAAATCAACTATCTTTACAATTCATTTTTTCATTCACTGACAGAACAGATGCATACATTTCTTATTATACTTTATTTACAGAATCATCCATTTCAAATATTTGACCCTACCCATGCTAATTAAACCTACAAAAAAAAAAGAACAACAAAAAATGGTTCAGTACTTTTTACCATAGTAAAAAAAGGACAAAGGAACTTGATGAACTAACCAATCTAGGCAGAACAGGAAGACAGCCACACTCATGCCCTCCAGCTCGGACGGGACAGATCCTTTCACAGGCTTCTCTGAAAGCATTCTTCCAAATATCTAGTGATAAATTTCCCGGCTCTTGATCATGTGAGCTAGACATCTTTGCAAAGCTTTTCCTTGATGTAGAACCCATATCCTTTTGAATAATCTTTGCATCAACAAGCTGCATGTGTGGAGTCAGAGACTGTACACATAAATAATGGTTTATGTTAGACAGCAATAGAATTTGTCGATAACAATAATCATCTTGTATGAAAATCTTAGGATTGTCAAAATGAAAGGGAGCATGAAATAAAAGAGTTACCTGCCACCAAATAGATTCCACGATGCGAGAGAAGATCCAGGTTTCAACCTTTTCCAGTCCTGATATGAACAAGTTTGGGTCATCCCACTTACCGAGACCTCCATATTCAACTTCTAAATTTTTGCTTTTCTTAGGAGAGAATCCTTTCCAAATTAATGGCTGTACTATCTTTGCATTTACCTCTCCACTCTTCCTTCTTGGACTAGTTCTGGAACGATTTGATTGTGCCACATCCTTGGTGGTTTGGCTTATAATTGTTCTCAAAACAATAGAATTTGATAACCAAAATGTCAACCTGTAACCAAATGCAAGATTTTAATTACTCCATTTATAATTCCACATCAACAACCATTAGTAATTAATTTATCCATTTCATTTAGAATTTCATGCAGAAAATTTATCTGCTAATGTCACTTGTCTCGTCTTTTATTTATTCAGAATATGCTCCTTCTCGATTTAGAAAATGTTCCGACAGTGCGAGACGTATAATAAGTTAACATAATTAAAAATTCAATTCGTGCCACAGAAGCTTTCGTTTTCTTAACTAATTAAAGACAAATAAACTTTTTTGAACTAAAAACCAATTCCAAACTTTACATGTTAAAGCACCTTATTGATGCTTTCTACTCAAGGACACTTCAAAATGACTAGTGATCGATTTAGGACCGACAGTTTAGATCAAAGATATGTATCATTGTCCGACACCGACACAATACCAACACATGATTGTTAGATTCCACCACTTCCACTTTCTTACATTATGCAAGTGTTTATGTGTCAGTGTCATGTCAGGTGACCTTTTTTGTTTCAGTACTTCATAGCTAGTGATGAGATAAAACCGAATAGTTAGAATAAAATGCAGAAACAATGTACTTATCATAAAACACAGCAAAAGCCTAATGACTCACCTTGGTACATCATTTCCACATGCCTTTGCAACAAGTACTAATCCTGAAACAGCACTTTTAGCTGCACCAGACCTTCGTGCTGGAATATTTTCTTTACAAGCATGAAGGTACAGCCTGGAAAGGCGTCGAGCTGGGGCATGAACCTTACTCATGGAGCTTCCATGCTCAGCAGCTACGGAATATAAAGCAGCCTCAATCGAAGCAGCTTCTCTTAACTCTCCTTCAAGCATATTTATCTTGTTTTCCAACTGCTCAATCTTGCTATCTAAACCGGTGTTTTTGGCATCCCGTGGATAAATCTTACTATCTTTTCTTTCACCGCTTCTGATGTTCCCTCCATTGTTTTGAGCATCTCCATTAATGCCATTTTCCTTTACCTCAGCATGGTAATTGTTACCGAGCGATCCAGTACTCCTAGTTGCGTCTCCTGATGACCTCACAGACTTTACATATTTCAATCTTTCACTTTTTGGATCATTGTAAAGCTTGTCCTCGACAGAATTATAGTAATATTCATCACTTCCTCCTTCCTTTACACAATATTTGTCGGCTTCCTGGCATCTCTCCCTTAATTTGTCTTCGATTTCCAAACCATCACAGTTTACTGAGTCTGAATTCTTATTTATGAAGCGATTACTATCTTGAAAAGCCTTTTCTTGAATCTCCTGATTTAAATTTTCATGACCACTGCTTTTAGACCTACTCAGAGAATTTTCCTCCAAGGATATGGGAGAATAATCTGCACTAGGAGTATCAACTTGCTTTTGGGTTGTCTCTAAACCGTGATTGGGAATATTTGTCATAGAACTATGACCATTTATTGAACTCCCGACATCAGAGGATGCATCCGTATTTGACATATCCTGTTGCATCATACTAAAATTTTCAACCCTTGTTTCTGAAACCAAGTGTTGTTCCTTGTCATTCCTACCATTTTTCTGAGCTCTTCCATTCTGCAATTCAGTAGCAATCACTATATAGCTTAGATATGCACAGCAAGCAGATGGCATGCTGATAATGACACGAAAATAGAATTTCTTATGTTTGTTGCATTGATTCATTAAAACAATTTATGTGAAAGGGTCCTAAACTCTGATCTTATTCATGGAATAGGGATGGAGAACAATAAAAACTGTCACACATTATTATCATTGGTTTTAGTAAAAGAAATTTATGTTGCTTCTACGAATAAAAGGATAGAATAGTGGAAAAACAGAAGTACCTCTTCACGATCGGGAGAATTTATAACAGCAGCCATAGACGAATGAGAGGAAACATCATCATCAGTAATAGCATCAATCTCCGCTTCCTCAGCATACTCTCCATTCATCAATGCCGAAACAGAATCACCACCACCATCGCAATTTTCCTTTGACAAAGTGTCCTTCAACGTGGATTTAGTGCGGTTCTTTTCGACAGGCTCGATTTTAACAAATAAAATTGGCTGATCCGTGTTTCTGTAGTTCCTCTTGCAATTCAACGGTACACTAACGCTTAAAGTCTCTCTAAGTATGCCACAATCCGCTAAGTCTACAATGGCCGTCCCAAGCAACTGACCTTTAACAATCTTCTCCCTTCTAGGCTCATACAAGTTAAACTCCAAAGTATTCTTCTGGAAAGCATCAACATTTTTAACAGACATGTCCTTCACCAATGTCACAGAAAGCCTAAACGATTCATTAAACTCGACTTTTCCTTCACCAAGTGAAGCGGAAACAGGTTTCGTAGACCCAGAAGATCGTTCGCCATTCTCCCATTGTATCAATACAGATTTAATAGATCTGAGAGATTGTGACGGAGGCCAAGGCTTAAGCTCCTGTATGTGAATTAGGTAATCCAATTGAACCGTACCGCCACTTCTTCGGCCTTTTCCTTTCATAGTTTTTCAAGATTATGAAATTTCTAGATAAAAATTTATACTTCCTTAAATGCACTTCAATGTGTGGTACAAATAGTCACAAACCCTCTGAAACACAAAAGATTGAAGAAATAATCAATAAATACTACACTATTTTTCATTTAAAAACAACCATGAGACACAACACATGCTCAGAAACCCAAAAACGCTTAGATGAGATGACACGAGTCTCTTCTAATTTAACCAAGGTCTTGGGTTCAAATCTAGCATTGGGTATGCAGCAGTGTTAAGTACTCAGAAAATAAAAAACATAGTTTTTTTTAGCTGAAATTGTACACAAATGCACAAGGTTCTTGATTTGTGAGACAAAATAACAGATCAAGAACTGAAGAAAACCCAGTAAAAAAGTTTAAAACTTGAAGCTAAAACATAGCAGAAAATGGGTAATGTAGATGATAGAGTAAGATTGCAGATTAATTATAACATTTTACCAAGAAAAGAAGATTGAATTGCAACAAAAGTCATGAAAACTTGCAATGAGAAAGAATGCTTGAAATAGAAGGAGATTGAATAGCATAATAGAAGTCTTACCAAGAAAGCAGTGGCAGGTAGAAGCAGAATCAGAAAGCTGTAAGCTAGCATGGACTTGTTGAGTGTGACTCAGAAGCTAAAAGTGAATGAAAATGAAGATGAATTATATTTTAATATGATAAAATAAAAAAAAATAAAAAAAAAAGAGTGATAATGATATATGAACAAGATAAGTGTAGGTTTTTTTTCCCTATAAATCAATTTATTTTATTTTTAATTTAAAAGTTAGGAGTCATCTATGATTTCATGTTTTTTTGACCGACTAAATGATAATAATCATTGAAACTCATATACATAAATGAAGTAATTAAAATTCGAACCATGATCATGAGTTTTGACGAGTTAGAATCCTCTCTATTTAGTTTCATCTCCATTTCTTTTATTTGAAAAAAATTAACAGTGGTGAGATCCATTTGATGATAGGTCCTACTATATATTTTTTCTGTGCATATCTCTCACCAAATTGCATTATCCATTTATTTTAAGTAGATGAATGAGGATCTTTACCCGTTTCAACATATTATTTTTTGATATTTTTACCGATTGAGACATTATGATTTAGGTATCGCTTTCACAGTGAAATATTTAATTTTTAATATAATTGTTTTTTTTTAGAGAAACTTTTAATATAATTGTTTGTGCGGCTGTTATTGGTGTTAGGCGTGTAACGTTTATAATGTTGAGCACGTGAAAGGAATAATCATCTTAGTGGAAAAAGTGGTTCATTTATGTCCAAAACAAAATAAGAGAGAGGTTGGTTTGGTGATTTTGCTGGAAAAATGTATACATGTTTTGTTGGAGTATCAAAGGAATTTACATTATATTTGGATGAATAAATTTCTGATGAAAATAATTTCAAAGAAAAAATTCCAAATATATGGAATATTTGTCTTATTTGAAAGGTTAGAAGAATGAGTGGAGACAGAGTTTCTATGTAGAATTTATGTGTAGAATTTATCAAATGAAAATACACTACATGTTTGAATAGATATTATTATCTATTATATAGTCATTTTAGTTCTATTTTTTTAATAAAAAAGGTTATGAGTAAAGTTGTCATGTTTCTTTATTTTTTTTCCCATCCATTCTTTATTATACCTTTTTTTTTTTGTTATTACATGAGAAAAAGGCAAAGCAAAAGCAAAAGTAAAAGAGACTACCGGCCGCGATGATAAGCAACACCCGTACTGTTTGCCGTAACCAATAAACGAAGCTCAGCTGGAGGATTAAACACAATTAATAGATCACTCGTAGACCTTGTTCCAAGCATGGCTAAGAAGTCAGCGCACATATTACTCTCCCTAAGAGTGTGACATAGTTGAAAAGTTCAATCTTTAGTCATGTATTTTCTAATAATAGTTATCTCATTTCCATAGTGGTCAGTGATAACATTAGCATGCTGCACTAGGTGAATAATATGCATGGAATCAGAGTAACAAATAATGTGTCTTGATGTAGCATATTTACGTATATCAAAAGTAAGTATTTATGTATCGTCTCCTCAGGGACTAGTGCGACATCATGGATTGTTCGACATCGATTATCATTTTAAGTTGATAAAGTAATTTGTTTGTTT
>Ga0228711_1006982_pt1 | contig 16562 bp, 13 predicted proteins | sample MedpolnodulmetaG_2_FD_177996 | JGI IMG/M metagenome (GOLD analysis project Ga0228711, IMG submission 177996) | Root nodule microbial communities from Medicago polymorpha collected in Santa Monica, California, United States - brown nodules | ecosystem: Host-associated > Plants > Roots > Nodule...
TAGCACCGGTCATCGGAGAAGTTCTATTCGTGTGGACTGAGTAGAGGCATCGCTGCTTTGCTTTGCTCGTGATCAGAAATATTTCTTCTACAAAGGTTCTGCTCTTCAAGAGGTAAACACATGAATCCTTAAATTGTTTAAGTATGTGTTTGATTTGTGATTAATGATTTAATCAAGATCCGTTTCAATGGGATTTCTTCCGCAAAGAGGATTAAAATTTTGAAAACCCCCTCTTAAAATCTCTTCAGAAAATTTCCTGGATTGCTTGGAAAAATGTTTGTTCTCGAAAGGAGTACGGGGGTTTGGGGGTGAGATGTAACACCCCGTTTTCCCAACAATGTAAATAATACAAATAATCAGAGTATTCAACGTAAAAAGGAATGTCACACTTCATTTAAAGTATAAATAGAGTAAAGTTACTATTTATTAAAACAACCTTGTCAAAATCTCAATGACATCGCAGCGGAAAATAGATTCATAGTTCAACAACTTTGGCACTACGGCCTCAACGTAAACAACTTAATTAAAAATCTTAATTCAAAGAGGTTCAACAACAAGGTTCATAAATAATACGCAACAGTGGAAAACAAGCAAATAATCCTCATCCCGTTACGTATCAGAGCGACCCTAAGACGACGCACGTGAGAGTCAACTCACATCAGCAGCTAATCCTGGTTATCTGCACGTTACCCACGTAGAGGCAACATTCAAACAAAAGGGGTGAGATTTCACATTCAATAATAATAAGCATATAATTCATCAACGGAATTTAACAACCTAAACAACAATAATTAACAACAATAATAGTTCACATATACTTATTATCAATAATAATTCACATATGCTTCACTTAGTTCCACTTAGCATTTAAATCAACAACGACGACGACGACTCAACATTAATGACAATGCAACGACACAACAACAACTTGACTATGCAGTATGCATGTGGTACCAATCAACGTGTTAGAGCATAAGCTCTCAAAGCAACGCTGGAGCATAAACTCCTAAAATCAACGCTGGAGCATAGCTTCTAAAATCAACGCTGGAGCATAGCTCCTAACTTTATATGAGTATGCATGGAGTCAACAACTTAATCAACAACAACGTACAACTTCAACGACTTGACGACATCAGCAACATTGACAACATCAACAACAACGTAAGACATCAACGACAACGTCAACAACAACAACAACAGCAACTAACAACAACAACAACATCAACATTATAATCTCTTAAGTATTCATCATATAATTGCAACATCATATAATCATCATGTTAAATTCAACATAAGCATGCATATAATAATTCATCAATATATATATACATACATTCGTATAATATTTAACCAACAAGTTATTCATATAATAGACCATCAACATATATACATACCTTCATGTAATATTTAATCAACAAGTTATTCATATAATCAGGGGCGGAGCCAGGATTTAAACATCGAGGGGACCAAGTTTAAAAGGTAAAAATAAATTCTCAACCATGGGGGGACCACTGTTCTACATTATACAATATTGACTATATCCTACATGAATATTACTAGTATAAAAAAAAATTGCAAAACGTGGGGGGGACCACGGCCACCCTTGGCCCCCATGGTCCCTCCGCCCCTGCATATAATAGACCATCAATTATTTATGAATTCTACGGACTTTCTACACTCCTAACAACTAACTCTACGGGTTCTATCATCAAATCCGGTTTTAAACCCTAGTTCTCAATTCTACTTGAATAACAACAAAACTACATGCTAAATTCAATCTCAGAATTATACAACCTAAGATTAGAGAATATTAGTTCCACCCTTACCTTAGATTGGTGATTGCAAGACTCTACAAGTTCTCACTTCTCTTAGTTCTCCTCTTCTCTTGGTTCTCCTCTTTTTCTCCAAAAGCTTCTCAACCTAATTTGTGTCTGGCTCTTAGCTTTTATATCTCACACCCTCAACATATTTTCTAACTAAATCCACGTATTTTCTAACTAAATTCAAACCACGTATTTTCTAACTAAATCCAAACCAGCCCCTCAAATATATTTATTCTAATTTTCCAACATATTCTACTAAATAATAATATAAAGCCACTTAATAAAATATTAAAAACACCACAACACGTCATAAATCAACATAAATCATATAAGTCATATAAAAGACTCTAAACTCAACCAAAAATAATTAAATAAGAAAATAGGGCGTTACATGAGACAGTTGAGAGAATTTAATTTAGCTTTGCTAGGTAAGTGGTGTTGGAGAATGTTGGTTGATAGAGGTGGGTTATGGTATAGGGTCTTCGTGGCGAGATATGGTGAGGAAGTTGGAAGGTTGGAGGTAGGGGGCCGGAGTGTTTCCATTTGGTGGAGGGAGATAGCGAAGATTAGGGATGGAATTGGTGTTGATGGAGGGGGATCGTTCGCTGATAGGGTGGAGAGGAGGGTAGGAGATGGTTCAGATACTCTGTTTTGGTAGGATAGATGGTTATGAGATGTCCCGTTGTGCAGGCGTTTTGACCGCTCATTTGGCTTAGCTCTGAATAAGCACATTACGGTGGCTGATATGTTTATGCGTGGCTGGGAGGTAGGGGGAGATGCGTGGAGATGGAGGAGACGATTGTGGTCGTGGGAGGAGGAGTTGTTAGGCGAGTGTCGCCTTTTACTTAACAATTTTGTTGTGCAAAGTGATGTCTCTGACAGGTGGCAGTGGCTCCCTGATACTATGGGAGGCTATACAGTGCGCGGAGCCTATCATCTTCTAACTTATCAGCCGGCTCCTATGATCGATGCAGCGGGAGAGCTTGTCTGGCATAAGCAGGTACCCCTGAAGGTTTTTATCCTCACGTGGCGATTGCTTCAAGACAGGTTGCCCACGAAATTAAATCTGTTCAGGTGACGCATTCTTCAGCAAGCGGATGTTACGTGTGTCGCGGGTTGTGGGTGTGACGAATCGGCAACTCACTTGTTTCTTCATTATGCATACTTTAGTTCTATATGCAGCATATAAGGAACTGGTTGGGCATTTCCGGAGTTGATCCGTTTACATTAAATGATCATTTCTTTCAGTTTACTAAATCCATTGGAATGGCACGAAAACGACGTTCTTTTATGCAGCTTGTGTGGCTTCTGGGTGTGTGGATAGTTTGGAATGAACGTAACAACAGGGTCTTTAAGAATACTCAAACTACCTTGATAGATCTTTTAGAAAATGTTAAATATCATTCTCTCTGGTGGCTTAAAGCTCACAATGCCAATTTTGTTTATGGCAATTATAACTGGTGGACCGTTACTATGTTTGGGTATCGACTAACCTTTTCCTTGTAATTATACATCGATTATTTGTTCCTTTTGGGATGGCCTCTTTACTACACATTGTGCTTAAGAGGATCCATCGCCAGTGATAATATATTTCATTTTTTACTCTTAAAAAAAAAAGATTATACATTTTTTAGTAGATGAAAGATTATATATTTATAGGTACTACCAAAACTTATTTTGACATAAGTTTTATGTCCATCATTTTTCTTTTAAATCCCTCTATAAATACCAGTTGTGCAGCCTTCAACATCGATGACCAAATTTACTAATGAAAAATATTTGTGTCACCATTGTTTGGAGGAAAAAAAATAAATTAGAGGAACTAAAATATAAAAATGATGTATTCGTAGACTAATAAAGCAGATGAAACGATCCAGTCTAAATCAATACTTGCACTTCATTGTCTTATTTTAAGACCACTAGTTTGAATCATGTAAAGTGCATAAGCCATATTCGGTCATTGATGAGTAAATTAATTCAATAGTATATGAGACTGCAACCGTTATGTAATTTAAAATATGCCCTTCCACATCGTCTAATCACTTTGGTGTTGGAAGAATTGTAACACGAGGAAAAAAAAACGGAGTGATTCAACTATTTGAGAGGAAGTCCAACTTCCTAATTAAAATATGGATGTTCAAGATGATTAGTCTCATAGAAAAGTCTAACTAATTTAAATAGTAAGACTACTTTGAGGCGCATACTAGAGGTTGAAGATCTTAACTATTTGAAAAAATATTAATAAACAATAAAAATTAGTCTAAAAATTTGATTTGATTTAAATTTTGTTTGAACCAATTCCATTAATTTTCTTTGATTAACTTTTTTTTAATAAACTTTCTTTGGTTAGCCTTTGTTTATATTGGTTATTTTAATCATTGTCTATAGTTTTTATGATAGAAGCCTATATAACAAACAAACAAACACTCTTTCCTAATATAGAACATACTAGAAGACGTGCATACGACAGCTAGGTGACATACTAGTTGGGACAATTTCTTTGTTTGACACAAATGGTTTGGTCAAGTTGTCAATACATGTTAGTTAGTTAATTAATTAAAAAACAAGGGAAATAATATAACTTACCCTTTATTAAAAGGCGCAATACAGCTAGAATGTAAGTGTTAACCTATAAGGTATATAGGTGTTGCCGGAAAAATTTAAAGGAACAATCAACTGTATGTAAGGTACAAGACAAAGATTGTGTACTTCACACATAAATACAAAGTAGCAATTCTTACACACCAAACGGAATTGTCGACAATAGTTATAATTCAGACTCACACGTCGAAACAAAGACAGTCATGCATAACTATGCAGTGTCGAAGACGGGTTATTAGTATATGATCAGGGCCGGTTACGAGAGAGTACAAACAACTCTACTGAACTGCGCCTCCAAAATTTTGGAGCCTGAAATAATTCTTGTATATATACTGCATTTAAAAATTGAATATATATACAAATAATTTGTCGGTAGTTTCAATTATATAGATATGGCACATTGGTTTAAATTTGCTTTGGCATGCCTTGGGTCCTTGGTTCAACAATTGTTTCCTTTTTTACAAATAAAAACACAATATAACTTTGTTTTTCATATTTTTGTTAGAGCATTTCTTCTAGTTTTTTGCTCATACTTGTTGTATAAAATAACAAAGTTCTAATAACAAACATTATAATCATTTTCTAAAAAATTTCTTCAAAACCTAAATCTATGGTAGCTAGAGTTTTTAAATCGAGGTATTTTCCCCGGTCTTCATTTTTAGGTGCTAAACTCGGTAACAACCCAAGCTTTGTTTGGCGAAGTATTTGGAATTCGCGTCAGTTACTTTTATATGGTTGTAGGTGGACAATTAATTAGACATGGGCAGCAGGTCAGAGTGATGAATTATCCTTGGATTTGAGGTGTTCATGGTAGTTGGATTCAATCCCCACAAAGCCAATGTGTGCATAGTTTGTGTGTGTCGGATTTGATAGCTGACGAGGAACGAGTTTGGGACATTGATAAGATTGAATCTTTGTTTTCAGAAGATTTGGTGCAAGCTATTCTTGACACACCACTGTTTGCGGAAGTTCATAACGATATAATAGCGTGGATGATAGAACGTAACATGATAGTTTTGGAGAGGGAGGCAGTAGCCTTACTCGATGCCATTCACTTTGCTGATGTGAACACATGGGACCAGGCTATCTTCGAGTCCGATTCAGCTACTCTAGTGCAAACTCTATCCTCTTCGGGCCATGGTGACTCGAAATTCTATGCTATTGTTTCTAGCATTATTTATCAGTTCTCTTTACATTCCAACTTCAAGGTGAAGTTTGTTAAGAGACAAGTGAACATGGTTGCTCATACTTTAACTAGGGCGGCCTGTTCTTGGGTGTCACCGTATTTTTTATTTTTATCCTTCATGTATTGAACATTGGTTGATTAATGATAATAGTTAACTTTGCTTTGGTAAAAAAAAAGAATATTTCTTAAAAAAAAACATTTTCTACAATATAAACTTGATTTTTTTGCCTCAGTATAAACTAAAGAAAATAACAACGTAGAAAGTTGATAAAGATATTCGATTAAAATTATGTTAATTTTATAGATTACAATATTGATCATCTCTGTGTTAGTAACAATGATGACCATTTTCTATTTTTACGGATCTTATTTTTAGTTTGAATAGTGGATTTCTCTTTTAAAAAATTGTGTTTTTATTTTATTTGGGGCCTATTTATAATGTTAGAATCGGGCCTCCAATTTCATAGGAACAACCCTGCCTATGACACTTGGCAAACATGCACGCCCATGAAAATTATCATATTTTTATATAAATAGGGATATCGAGGCATTGTAATAAGAGTTACTTAATGCATTAAAAAACCACATCTAACACATTAAAATCGTATTTTATATGTACATGATTAAAAATGTCATTTTTTTTCTTTTCTTTGTTTGAATTTAAATTTCAAGTCTTTTATGTTTCCTACACTTTGAATTTTTGTACATTTACATTTTCTGCACTTTAATTTTCTCACACCTTTAATTTCTACCCTTTATTATATTTGCACATTTATTTTCAAGCCTTTTACTTTCCATACACTTTATATTTAGCATTTTATGTTTCTTTGCACCTCACTTCTGTTTGAAAACCTTGAACTTCAAGTTCAATATAAGGTAGGAAGACTTTTCATAAAAACATACAATTTTATGCAATAAAAACACGCAGAAACAGTCTCTTATTTAGGTATTCGAAGATAACTTCCGATGCTATTAATTTCCACAATATCTGCAAACAACGGGAAATACATACATTGACTCGTTTATTTGTTGAACACATTAAAATCTTACTTTTTAACTTGTCAAGAACTCACGTTTAAACACTCTATTTAAACACCGTGCTTATTCCAATTGTTGACTCACTATGATTCTTCATTCCTTGTCTCATTTTGCCTCACTGAAACTTCTATAGTGACTATACCCCCAAAAATCACTTTGATGCTATTGTAAAAAGTATAACACGATCAATATGTTCACAAAAACTTACTAAAACAATTGGAACTTTTCTAAAAAGACTTAAAATTGACTCTAAATTATGTTAAAACTACTATATGAAAGATTGTCATCATGACTTAAGAGATCTTAAGTGTTGTATGCCATTAAAGAACGGAAAAGTTGGAACTGCACTCACCGTCCTTACAAAGCAAAAGTATATGCGTGATCATGAAAAATTATGCAAGTGCAAATTGAAGCACTGCAAAATGTGATGCACTATAAATAACTGCCTACATTCATGTGATGGCGTCAATAGAACCACTGAATTTTGGAAATATAACCAACTTTTAACCATTTGATTCAAATCTTATTAAAAACATGGCTTCAAAATAATTTATTATCTTGTTATTTAAGAAAAAAAGACTTAAAAATATCACATATGCATGAAATATGTACTTAACTCTCCGAAACCCTCCACGACAAAACTCAACTCCCAAACATACCCTAAAGTCTATCTTTTCCATTGCCAAATTGAACTATAGCCTTGACTGTTTCAAATTGCATACGTAACATTCAGCATTTCTGAATACTAAATATATACAAGTTTTCAAATGTGACATGGACAAAAGGAGTAGTACCCAACTCTAATAGGTAAGTGTCTTAAGAAGCAGAAGGTAGTTAGATAATTCCTAAAAAGGACATTTAAAATGAATGTGTGTATGTTACCGTCATAAAATGTGGAAACACTTCACAAGTTATGGATAAAAAATAATAATTTGACATTCAATAATTTAAAAATTAGTTTTTAGAGATTATATAATCAAAAGTTGAATTTATTTTGTGTTTCTTTATTGTAATAAATACCAATTTTTTTTTTAAAAAAAAAGTAGTTTATTTAGATATAAATCATACAGCTATATAAAATAGAGTTTTTATTACAAAATTAGCTAAAAATAATTATACATATTTTCTGCATCCTCTAAAAAAAATCTATTAAGCTATTTTTTCAGCTTTTTATTTGAAGCAGATTTTAGATTTTTTTTTCCATATTCTTATTTTCTTTTTTAAAAAATGTAACAAATTGAATGAAATACTTTTATAAGTGATTATTATTTAAAAAAATATATATTCTTTTCTGAAACGATCCGTAACAAACAACCTCTGACTCATTAAACTACGTAAAACATATTTGTATGCCAAAGTTAAAATACCAATCAATGTAAAAAATAATTTTTGTTTTTTTGCATATTCACCGTAATTAGGGTATTTGACCTCATGTAGGGACCTTAGAATGTCTCCACAACTTAGATCATTGAAAATTGCTCTTCTTCCGACAAAAAACGCTCACTCCCATACAAACTAACCAAAATACCCCCCGCATGAGTTAACTTACGCTCGTTAAACTGGGTTATGACCTACATGAGTTAACTCACGTTGGGTTATATAACCTGCGTGAGTTAACTCACGCTGGGTAGCGAACGTGACTTAAGTCACATTTAGTTTAACACATGCGTGAGTTAACATACACAACGATACTTTGGTCAGTTTGTATGGGAGTGAGCGTTTTTTATTGGGAGAAGAGCAATTTTCTAGATCATTTAGGTAGCTATAGAACTAGTCCTCGAATCAGTGGCACGACATCTTTTTTTTATATGGGGTTCATGTACTCCCCAAATGGGTAACTCCATGAATCAAACACAGGTTATTTTTTTGAGTCATATTTCCAACTCTCAACACCGTATTGATAAAAACGAGTATTACACCACAACTCATATTTAAGGTAAAAAAAACATTTGCATGTCATTTATCTTTCATTTTGCCAACGTTCATAAAAAAAGCATATAGAAGATTAGAATAAATTCCAGCTAGAATGCAAAGCAAAAAAGAACAAATCTGCCATAAGGAATATCACATACCTAGATAGATTTCACAAAAGGATAAGGATTGATGCTTCTTAACATCTTTATAAAATAGAAATTGATAAAAAAAAATAAAAAAAAAGGTGTTATGTTCGAATATTTATGCAGATTCTTTAGATGGGGGACCTTTCCTTTATCCATTCTTTTGCTCAAATACTTAGCAAAAATGCAATAGTTCTATAACTAGTGGTGTATTCATTGGTCCACTCAAATCTCTCCATAAATGTTAGCTCCCTTTATTCTCAAAAACGAGTGCAAATATTCGTCCTAACAATAATTTGTAATAAGGTAAGAATCCTACCAAATATCTAAAATTATGGTTATCTTTTTCATTTTCAAATCTGTACCTACATAACTTTCCAATTAGAGGCAACTCAAAATCAAATTTCTTCACTAAACTATATGCAAAAATGGACTCTCAAGTCTCAACTGTCAACATTATACACAATATCGTTACTGAATCAACTGCTAGATGAAGACCATACTATATTTGATCTATTAGATAAATATACGACGGTTCACATTTCGAGGTGCGCACCTGATTTGCGAAATCCAAAAAGCAAACTGTCTGATATTGATCAAACGATTATGACTGACTAACTAACTACAATGAGTGCATGGTATTGCATCTACACTACAGTAATCCAAATCCATGTGTTTGAATTTACTTGTGTTTTCGACAAGTACAAACACTTATGAAACTATTTGGGAGAACTTGTGAAACAACTTATGACATGTCCATCAATTTAATTTATAAGCTCTCCAAAACACCAAAAACAGCTTATAGCCTATCTAAGTTTATGTGAAAACAGTTTCACTTTAATTTATCTTTTGTTATAAAAATAACATATACGTAAGCACTTACATGATAATCACTTATAACATAGCACTTAATTAAAATGTTTATCTAAACAGGATCCCTGTTAAAGATGCTAATTCACATCACAACATACGATCGCAATGGTGTTAAATATCCAAACTGGTGAAAAGCATAATTGATGTTAACTCCAAATAACCAAGTAACTGAAACTAAATAACTTAAATGTTGATATAGTAAAATAGTTTAAGACCAAGACTGGGGGTACCTAGAAAGTTAAGTTAGAGCGCAAAACATTTAAAGGCTCATGCAACAAAAAAGTAACAACAGTTGTGACATAAAAAGATGAAAATAACCGGAAACAAAAGGCAGTTTCACTGCCTCTTCCATACAATTCTCAACTGGAAAGTTGACTAAATATCCTCTCAAGTCTTGGTTGGACAATGTCCGATTGGTTAACGCGATACAGGACGAGCAACCCTTGGCCTCACTGGAGTCTTTGAAGGACTTACCCTACAGAATCCGAAGGATAATAAAATATGATCAAATTAATTATAATTCATGTTGAATTGAAACTAGCATATGACAAAAACTATCCTCCAGTAATGGTACCAAACCTGATAGGCTGAGTTCCCAAAAGCATGCCGCTACAGTTTAGTGCAACAATGGCACTTTCTGCCTGCTCAAGAAGGAAGAAATAAACGGCCGTCAACATAACGGTTTCTCTTGTGCAAAGTTAACATAATAACGGCAGTAGCAGCAAATCGGAAATTATATCAATAAATTCTTTAAAAAAAATTACAAAATAGGAGACAATTTTTTATAATTCCACGCCACTTAAATTTGCACTTATTTAAATGACTGGATTTGCAATGATTCATGCACGTGATGAGGAAAGACATCAAGATTTGCTGAGCCCCTACTTAATTAACAACTACACGTCAATAAGGAAAATAACGGGAAAAGACTATTGCGTTGCAAACACACTTTCTGAGAGTTATTAATACTAGTATTGTCAGTCGTGGATCGCAGAGAATAGCAGTTTGTTTGAATTTCACTACGCTGCGGTGCTATAGCTGCTATTTGACAACACTTTGTACTACATTGCAAATCGCAGAACAATAGCAGTTTGTTCTGCTATGCCACTACAACCACAATTTGACGACACTAATTAATACCAAACATGTCTGTGCCTTTACAAGAACAATCCACTGGGAACGAAAGTGTGCCTCGAAATGCATAGGTCTTACGAGACAGATAGTTAAGAAAGGAAGAAAATCATGATGGAATAACAGTTTCAGAAAAAATAACAAAGTTGAAGTTATTTATGGTGCGGTTATTATTAAAAACTGTGAAAGTGCATTGCAGCCAATTAATAGCGCATTGACTAAACTGTGAAAGTACATTGCAGCCAATTAATAGTGCATTGACTAAGATACTCAAGACTTACCATTGCAAATTCCACAAAAGCAATTCGAGTTGAATGCACCTGGTCCCCCAAAAGCCTCAAGCGCGTAACCTGTGAAATGGAAATGCCATGTCAACCAAGATTTACCTTTTGAGATAAATAACTTTTAGCTGATAGCATGAAATGATTATTTTATTATGGTCTGACCTCGCCACAGGATGATTCAAAGAAGTTTTTCACTTCAGCTTGAGAAATCTGCATTGAGATATTTGAGAGAAATTTAACAATTCATCAAGAAATTAAACTCAGATAACCATACATGTAACTCCGATAATTCATGGATGCATTATGCTGGTAATCATGTAAAAATGACTAATTGATCCAATAAGTGCTACTTATTAACCAATCTTTGAATCTTTTTAACCATTTGAGCGGTCAACAATTATTCCTAAACTAAAAGTAGTTTTACCAAAAATATCTGTTACAGTATATTCCTGAAAAAAATAAAAAAAGTATACGATGATATACCTTTTTGTCAATATTTGTACAATAGACAGTCCTGGTACACATTTCCCGCTCATCATCCGACTGCGTGTTACAAAAAAACAGTAAATACTCTAGAGATTAAGAGAATCAATATACGAAAGGATTAAACTATGAATTCCAAAATATTTTGATTTTATGTTCCATCCAAATACAGCCAAGTATAGAAAGGAACAGAAAATATTCATACCCTGGGGAGGAATGTAGGATTCACAGGAAGGATAGCAGTTTTTGAAGGAAGGACTCTCACTGGATAGTATCCAAGCACAGTACCACCAAGGTTTAAAGCTGCCCTTGCACCATCTGTTGACATGAATTCCATGATCAAAATAATGAAATAGGTTGAAAAATAATTGTTTGTGTGTGCGCGGGCCCACGTGTTTTTTGGTGATGTAAAAGACTGAAGTGAGTAAGATTTGCAAGACAAAAACTTACGTTCATCAGCAAACTCGACAAAAGCAAAACGAAGAACTGAATGCGGATCACCACAAATTCGGCAATCAATGACCTTCAATCCAAATGATGTAATAAAATGTTATAATTATTTAAATATGGCGGTGGTGTATATAACGAAAGATGTATCTTTCAAACTCAAATCTTAGATACTATGCAAGAGAAGAGAAACTACTCTACCAATAAATGCATAAAATATTAGGTCACATTATAATTTCTCATGAAATTCTGCAAAGTTTAACTGAGAGCATGAATTGTTGAAGAGAAAGGCAGACAATATATAGAAGATAAAGGAAATTTTTTATAATTTATACAAGATATATAAATGCTCAAAAATAAAAGTCACCAAAATTAAAGAGATCATAGTTAACAATCCAAATTCCCAGTCCAGACTCCACACAATCAAAACGAATCAAAAAGCATAATTAACATGTCAAACAATGTTGTTACAATCGTGCATTAACACGTAACAACGAATCAAAAGGCATAATTAACATGTCAAACAATGTTGTTACAGTTGTGCCATCACACATAGTAGGATCACATGGTCCTATGACTATTCCTCCCCTTCTAGTGTTGACTTGGTTAAAAGATCGTCATAGGATCGCCATTCCAGCTCATGGAAGCGTGAGATGGTCGATCCATTTCAATCCTGAGAACGAAGCATTACTACGTCAGATTTCATAACGCAGTTCATACAAACACTGCATTTAAGGGTTTGGGACAACAAATCCAGGTCAGATTTTCGATGGGCCTCTGCGGAAAACACATTGCAGCCCTCTATCGCTTTGTGAGTTTTGTTGTATGAAGCTCCCTGCCTTCATGACCTCTCTGTAACAGCAATAAAAAGCTGTCTACCTCTGGTGATGCAAAACTTCCATCTTTATGCTTGTGAGCAGTGTTATCGATTGCAGATGGCAGAGCATGGCAGAAAGCCAAAATTCTCCATTTGAAGCTGTCATAAAATGTCTTCGCGTTGCGGCTCTGCAATCTTTCACAAATTGGCCATAGCTGTTGAGAAAAAAAATCCTCCATCGCATTCCGCCATGGCCAATATTTGACACACTGCTTCTGACTGTTATTTTTGCATAGTGACTGTGTGCGCGTCTTTTCATATATCTTTAGTGAATGAATATCGACACCATTTACAACAGCGTATTTCACAAATAACTTTAATTTTCAGATAATTATTTTACCAAAAAAAAAAAATTCAAAAAACAACCTAGATGCATTTTTTTGTCTGTATACAAAGTGATAAGCACTACTGAAACTCACACACAACTGCGAGGTCCTGGGTTCGAACCCGGGAGAAGGTGTCAAGCCTAACAATTTTGGTATGGCCAGTTGAGAAAAGCTTTACGAACAATCCTTCTATATGAGGTTTAGGAGAAATTAATGGGTTTAAATGAGAAAATTAAAGAAATAACAGCAAAACCTCATAACTCAGATTACCAAACTCAAGAGTAAGCATATATGTAAACGACAAAAAGGAATGTTCCACGTCGCTGAATGAAGAAATTGATAGTAACAGCTCAGATCAATGTGTGAAAATAAGAAAGCGACAAAATTTGACATAATAAAGCATCATAATAGGCACACATCATCAATATTCAACATATTGCACAATTGGAGGGGGGAAATTCCAGCAACATTGGAATACTGTCTGCAATATTAATGCCGTAGTCGAAAATTATTAAGCATGTAACACTTTTTACCAAGCTAACCAAACTATCAATGGAGACTCATAACTTACTTGTCCACAATTGGTGAATAAGGCTGCAAGCCGCTCCTCAGTAACCTAAACCAAAACAAGACGGTGTTTAAATAATTTGGTTTTCTATTATCAAAATCAGATACGAAATACACAATATCAGCATCAGCTTTTATTAATGCCATTCTCACTTCACTTACATGCTGATCAATATCAGAAACATATACAGTTCTTCTAACACTATCTTCTCTCTGAGCCTTTAGCGATCTTCCGTTCAACCTTCTCCTCCCTTGGGTAAAATTGTTTCTCCTCTGCAAGGCAGTGCAAATTTTCAGTAAACACAGAGAGAATGACAATATCAGGATTAACTCAAACATAAACTGCTAACTTGATGTCGTCGTTATTCATTTCAACAGATACACACACCAGTTTTCACATAACAGATTCGTAGGCTCGCCATAGCATGATACGTGTCATATAATCGATTTCGAGTCAATCATAAATAAGAGAAAAGACAACAAGCTGTTGTATCATGACATAAAAAGTTGTCGTTAGCTACATAATGTAACGTAAACTGAAAATAGTTTAAAAAAATGTTCGCCAATGAAATCGAAATAACGACAAAAAGTAACAGTGATTTAGAAATATAGTTGAGTCGCATTGTGCTTACTGAAATTGTCGAAGATTGCGGATAAAATGATACCGCCATAAATGACATCACAATGCAGTGACCACGAATGTAGTAAACATAAATTACAAACAAATAACACAGAAAGTACAAAATTCATAAACAATGCATGTAAGTACTATCAAATGTCAGAGACACAATTTAGACATAAAAATTTGTCAATAAACAGAATATATAGACTCTTTGTTTTAAGGCTAAATTTGCATCCTGCAATAGTTCCCTTTGAATAAGGTGAATTTTTTTTCCATATCACAGTTAACAATTCCTGATGCATGGTTTCTCTCCTACTTTATTTCACTAAATTGATCAAAAATTTAACCTTTACCATACAAAAAAAGCAGAAAAATTTCCAATTAAGATATAGGGTTTTCACACACAATTCAGAATATAATTGTGAAACAAAAAAAATATCAAAACTTTCAATAATCCAAGCAGCACAGACACAATTCAGCTAAATGTGAAACAATTAAGCAAAACCCATCATAAAAATCATCACAAAAAAATTAAAAATCAAAACTTTAAAAAAAAATAATCAAATGAGGGATCAATGAAAAAAAATCATACCCTTCGATTGTTTGGGTTATTATCATTAGCAGAAGGCTTAGTGTTGACCAGAAAATGGTTAGGAGTGATGAGATTAAACCCTTGACGGCCATGATCATGATTAGGAGAATAAGATGAAGGAAAAAATTCCTTAGCCAAAGGATTCAGCTTTGTGAACATGTCAACAAGTTTCTGAACACTGAATTCAGATTCAGCTTTTGGTTTTGAGTCCATTTTGTTGGCATCAGCTGAAATGTCAGCAGTAACAACAGTTGCCATGGTAGAGAATTAAAGCCTAAAAAAGCGCTTAAAAAGTTAAGCTGAAAAAGATGAAATTTTTATGATGAAAATGGAAAGAGAAAACGGATTAATTGAAGATAATCACTTTTTTATGGAAGCCCAGATAGAATAATAAATTAAAAATGTAGAATTTACATAAGGAGAAATGTGATCAAGTGTTTTTATGAGTACCCAGTTTGAGAAAAAACCAGAAATGAACAATATCACACTTATTTAATAATATACTAAGAAATTGGTTTTAGGAAAATATTACATTGACCCAGAAATGGAAATGAAGAGAATTAGGGTTTTTTGATGAATCATCTGTGAGAGAGAAAGGGAGTGAGATGAGAGAGGAGAGAGTTTGGAATATCAAAGGCTTTGGCTTTAGCTTACACTGTCTTGTTGGCCCTTCCTTGTGTTGTGTGGTTTTTTTTTTTATTCTTTTTTTCATTTGTATATTTTTTATTTAAAAAATGATTGTTTTGCGTATTAGTTTTCTCACATTTAACATAAGAAAGTCGGGGACCAAAATACAGTTAGTTAGAATAATAATGTATCATATTACGATTTGAGATGACGATCGAAGTAGGTATGATGCGGTGGAATATGATTGAAAGCGACGTTGTGTGGTTGAATGTGGCGGGCGTAATTGTTCTTCGTCGAAACCTACAAAGATACTTAAATCAATGAGATTTTAATGAGCTTTGAGGTTTTCGCATAATGATATCGTGTATCTTTTTTGCATTGGGTTGCTTCTTTTTATGGTTGTTGAGCGTAGACGGATGCGACCTTTGTGGTGCATATGTTAGGGAACCCTTGGATTGTGATTTAGGGTCTAGAGTGACTCTCGATGATTTCTCAGTGTTGTGCGGCTTTGTGGCGGTAAATGTAATTTTTATTTGGACCAAACGCCATATACCTCTAGAATTAGGCTTTGACTCATTCCATAACAATAATAATAATTGAATAATAAAAGTTAGGTAGTAAAAACCAAGATCTCAGGTTCCTCTCAAGATCTCAGGTTCAATTATATCATGTGCTAACTTTGGTGGGCTAGTTTGCCTTCTCTCATGTGTGTGTGTGGGGTAAAATATATGTAGGTCCAACAGCTTTAAAGTTAGGGTTTATATTTTGGTAAAGACTTCTATCTCACATTCTCCTTTGCGTTGACTTTCATTTCTCTCTCGATTGTACTCAAAGAAAGATCCATAAATCTTCCGAACGAGTGGCATTTTTCATAATTAAAAATTATAAGTTTGTTTAGCACTTAGACCGTATTTGTAACATCTAAATTACGTATTTAAGATTAAACTTTGTTATTTTAGAATATATATATATATATATATATATATATATATATATATATATATATATATATGTTTTATTTTTTGAGA
>Ga0228711_1006983_pt1 | contig 16561 bp, 5 predicted proteins | sample MedpolnodulmetaG_2_FD_177996 | JGI IMG/M metagenome (GOLD analysis project Ga0228711, IMG submission 177996) | Root nodule microbial communities from Medicago polymorpha collected in Santa Monica, California, United States - brown nodules | ecosystem: Host-associated > Plants > Roots > Nodule...
AGTCATCATGTGCCACGTATACAAATCATCACAAAAATGGGGTCAGGGACTATTTTAAAAAACAAAAAATTTTGCAGGGACCAAAAACAATTTTTTTTTTTTACAGGGACCAAAACTTAAACGAGGCATATTTGCAGGGACGAGTGCAATATTTAAGCCACAATTATATATAGCTGAGAATTTACGGCAAGAATGATATATATTTGGATTTTGAATCTTCTTCACTATGCCAATGTGATTTTAATTACATACTTTTAAATGCTTGACCCCTGTCTAAAAATTGGCTTCGAGAATAATTGCTTATAGCCAGGACAGGATGGCAACAACTCTTTGAAACACACTTTAATGTGAGTATATCTTTGTTTATCATTCTTCAATCAAGTATTATCCGGATCATTATTTGGACAAAACCTGATATCTATTATAACACTCAAGCACACATATAAATTATCGAAAGCCTTAATCGTTATTCAAAATGTAGTTTAGAATTTTCATTAATATTAGGACCAAATTTTGCACATAGATGACTTTTCAGCTGCAAGATTATGATAATTTCTTCTACATCAACTACAAATGTGATAAGTTCAATGACATGCTCCTATGGCTAGTTTGTGTTCAATAAGTTGAATGATTCTTCTTTTGGAGGGGTGATGCCATCTAGAAAACAGGGGTGCCTAGTCATACTGTTGCCTTGATATCAGTGTCAGTCTGATCTTAACCCTCCAGACTCCAGTGAACCGAGACCATGGCAGTGGTAGAAAAACAAGGATTTTCCTATGTCACATTTCAATAACAACTTAAGTACCATATTTGTAACACTGCTTCTCTACGCTAATGAGCACACCATATCTGTAACATGCTTCTCTACGTGAATGGGCACCTTTGATCGCTCATCAGTCTTAGGGAAGGAACTTCATAGTGATGGTGAAGTTATTCGGATTGGCAATGTTGGAGCTGGTTACTAGCTGAGGTGGGAAAGCTTGATGTTGGTTTGTCAGGAGTGTAATTGCAGTGGGTGTCGTAAACAGATTGGAGTTCATACTGTGTATTTGAATGGTCTACATGAAGGATTCATTGTAACGATCATGTGAAGCCAACCTCGTTGATGGATTTTTTGAGCTAGAGAAGATGAAGTGGTGGTGAGGCATGGTTTGGGAATGAAAGCATCAATTGATAAGGGTAGTTCCTTTTTTATGGAGGACAAGGAAAACCTTATTAGAAGAAAAGAGAAGAGGATTCTGGGTTAATTTTCTCCACCTTCATTCTTCAACAACAAAAGTTCAAACCCATACTGTCAATGTTTAAGAATATCACAGTGCATGGCTTCTTACAAATGGACAATGTAAATACAAGAAAAAAAAAGTCACATATGCAGGGTAAAGAAAAATAGGCAATATGAAACTTAACTAAGCAATGGCTGGTTTCTAATAGAGAAACCATCATAATCCTCACACGAAATGCTGAAAAATTCCACCTAAACTATATAGAGAACGACAAATTAGCACTAAACTATGGGAGACAAAATGGTGAAGTGAAGACTAAAAGCACTGCACACTATACAAATAATGTCATATAAAACTGATGAATATCATAGATGTAGGAAGAATGTAAATCTCAAAAGGTCAAAAGCATTGAAGCCACCAACGGAAAGGTTCATTCATTTAGAACAGTTGAAGCCACCACAGATTGAAAGAACAATAATGAGAATTATGGCAATTATGATACCCAGAACAATTAGCTTTATCTTCATATTTTGGAACCACATCTTTCTCCTAAGCTTGGTTCCATGTTGCCTGAAATCTTGTGCCTGCAAAATCATATATGAATTGAAAGTCACAAAAATGATAGCCAACAATTTGGAATATTTTCACAAAAGTAAAAACAAAACAGAGACATCAATCTTTGGAGATTTAAGTGATCTCTATCACGAAAGGTCACTGCAGGTACAATGTGACCCAGATTCAGTGTTTAAAGGTAAAGAAACGAAGAAAAACAATACCATGTTTGAAATATACTAGAGTTTACACCATCTCAAAAAATTAATTGATACTACACACATCAAAACTTGAGCAAATTTGGTTTACTAATGTTACTAGCACTCAATAATATTGTGTACCGCATACCAGATTTACCTGTCTTATTGTGATAACGTAAAACGAAAAAGTGGCAAAATGCAAATTACAACATTCCATTCCAGGTAACCATGACATTTGTCAATAGATATAATGTTTGCTAATTGCTCATGAAAATCCTCTTGCCTATTAACTATATATATGTCTATATGAGTCTTTGTTGCATCTGTCGAAAACCACTATTATGATTGAAGATTACTCAGAGTATAGATTGGATATTAGTAATTTAGTATTCAAATTTCAGATTGTAGATGCCTATGCTTACAATGATAATTACTTCAATATTGACTACTAAAAACACTTAAAAATTGAGTTGTATATTTAGTTTTCAAATTTCAGATTGCAGATGCATATGCTTACAATAATAATTACTTCAATATTTCTTTCAAAAAAAAATAAAAATAATTACTTCAATATTGATAACTAAAAACACAACATTGAGTTGTGCGGGAGAGAGCAGGGGACAATTTTATACCATCTATAACAATCTATCACCCTGCACTTTTATAAGACTGTTGTGCTAAACGGTTATTAATATAAAAAATACAATTATAGAAACCAACAGACCTGAGAGCGAAGGTTCTCTGTCTTGTCTACTAAAAGCTCAATTTTCTCGCCACGGTCCAGAACCTGCCAAAATGGATAAATATTATAGAGAATCCTATATGTCACACACTCACATTCAACAGATTAAACAACTTTAAATATGACCACTTGATAAAAAATAATAGAAACAAGAACAATTATAATCACGAGAATGTTTAGTTTCTGCAAACAATTTTCCTGGCAATAGAGAAGGGAAAATGATAAGAATGTAAGTGGTATACCTTCTCAATATTCTCCATCATAACTCCTTTAACCTCTGAGACCTGAGCTTGCACTTTAGAAAGCTTGCTAATCTCCTCAGGGTGATCAACACAGTACTGCATCTGCTCCTTCAACTTAGATCTACACCATGAACAAAAAAGATTTGACAGTAAATGTATGCCACTAGCAAATTAAAAAAGAAAAATTGCAGGATATGCAAATACCCAAACTCTTTACTGAGACTCTTCGCAGCTGCATTTTCAGCTTTTCCTCCGGAATATTTCTTGCTAAAATCCTCCTTAATATGTTCAAGGAAAGCAATTGGAATCTGCCGTCCAACAGACTCAACAGCAACAACACAGTAAGCTACAACATTCAGCAGATTTCAAGTCAGTACAAACCCTTAACATTTTAGACCTCAACAGAAAAAGAAAAGCCAAACAACACCAAGAGAAAACAAAATATTCTAAAAATAATCAAGTTGTTAACAATAGAACCAGATTTAATTCACCATTTACATTTGGTAATTGGTATAGTAAATTTTCTGAACAACCAAATGTTTTCTTTCTTCCTCGGATTTCATTCTATATAGCTATAAAAAGAAACTTCCCCTTAATTTTCCATTTTATCAACAAATAATTTTTATTACCAGAATTTTTAATGTTGCTTTTGAAGTTAATAAGTATCAGGGCACCTACATCGAATACAACTTATTTAGCCACCGACGCTTCAGATTGAAGGTGTGCCTCATGTTCAACTGACACGACACTGGTAGTATTTATAGCACCGACATTCTAATCAAAGACGTGTCTGGTGTCTGACTCCACACTAAAACATGTGATTATATTTAATTATGACATTTTCTTAAATTACTACTGGTTTCAATATGTCAATGTACTTGTGTCTGGTATCCACTTATGTGCTTCATAGCATGTAGTTATGTTCAATCACTCACTCACTTTTATTTTCTTAAATTATTATCGGTGTCTACATATCAGTGTCAATGTCGTGTCTCAGTGATGTATATATCGACAATGTAATCAAGTCAATTATCAGTCACACAAATTTATTGTTTCCTATTACGCCTTATTTATATTATTTTTTTATAAATTCAAACAACAAAACCATTCACAGATTTCAAAAATGTTAATCAAATCAAATCAAGCAATGCACACCGAATAATAAATGTCATTACCATTCTACTGTTTACAGATCAAGGATGAACAACTAGCACACATTCAAATCTAAAAATAGAAACAACAAATCACAAAAAGAAAACAAATCAATATAAAGAGTTTAGCAAGTTACTGAATCCACTATCAACGAGGTAATTGAAGGTATGACCATCACAATTGTAATTGAACTTATTGTTCGACGAAGGAAGTTTCTGGAGACACTGCGCGGCAACGGCGGTGAAGTTACCGGTGAACTCAGTGTATTCAGCGAGAATGACAGTGCCCCGAGCAACGAAGCTGTAGATCAACGATTGTTGTCCCATTGTCTCGAGTCAGGGAATGACAATGCCGGTTGTAGAGAGAGAGAGAGAGAGAGTTTTAGAGAGAGAAAGCGATGAAGAAGAAGAAGAAGAAGGAATGAGTAGTGTTTGTTATTTTGTAACAGAAGAAAGTGTTGAACGAAAAGAGAAAGGAAACAAATGTGAAGTGTGTTTGTATTTGGTAGCTTAGATGCTAAGTAAACGTGAAATAGAAGAAAAGGTGAAGTTGTTGTTCATTTGCCCTTGTGTTTATTGGTTATTACGTGAATGCCATTCCATGGCGTACGGTATACTATTCGTGTATTTCGAATTTGAAATTTAACTAGTACTGCTATGCGTGGATTATTCGTCTAAGTGCATTTGCAATGTTACATGCATTGAAAAATAAGAAAAAGTTAATGATAAAGTTAACGTCTATGATAAAACATTAAAAATTGTTATTAAATATTATAAAATTATTTCAAAATATCAAAAATTCATTTTGATTGGTCTGATGGTATTGACTTGAATCCTTGAAGTGTGTTCATTTTCAATGTTTTATGTTTGATTTTTTTCGATGTGAATTTCACTATACTAATTTATCTTCTTTTTATTATTTGTTATTAGAATTTATTTTTATTAATAATTTCGTTGATACTAAAAATTGAAACAATTGTCATTTTTCATTGAATTATCTGGAAAAAAAAAACTAATAGGAAGGTAGTTTTATTGCATCCAATAGAACTGGTGTGAGGTAAAAGCACATGAACATCATAAAACTTATTTTTTGATACATTAAATAAATAACTTAGATGTAAATTAAATGTATGACTCATATTTTATACATTAAAAAAATGATTTTAACATTCAATAATTTAGATATTCTAAGAGAAAAAAATAATAATAAACTTTGTGTTTGTTTATCATAATAACAATCATTTATTAAAAAAAAAATTAATTTCTTTAGATACAACTATATAAAATGATTTTTTTGTTACCAAATTACCTTTATCTTTTAATACTTATTTTCTTCCCCCTTTAAAAAAATCTATTTTTTGAAAGTCTACTCTTAATATCTTTTTATTTGAAGTTATTTCTAAATTTTTGTAGATCTGTTTTTTTTTTTTTTTTTTTTTTTTTAACTCTAACAAACATATATGATGCTCTTTCATGTGTTTTTTTTAAGTTATAACAAACATCCTCATAGACCTATTTGTTACGGATTTAAAGAAAAATGATTATGACATTCAATAATTTAGAGATTATTTTAAAAAACCAGAATCTATTTTGCGTTTGTTTATTGTAATGAAATCATTTAAAAATAATAATAATTTAGTTTGTTTAGATACAACTCAATAAAAGGAATTTCTTTTATAGTTATTGAGATGATTTTGTAACAAAAAAAATTCTTTTATATAATTTTTTGTCAAAAAATTATATAAAAGAAATTTTTGTCACAAAATCATCTCAATCTTTTTACAGTTATTTTCTCTCTCTTCAAAATAGGATCTTTTGTTACAAAAGACATAAAAAAGTTAAAATATGTCGATGTCTCAAATGATTAAGATGCAGCAAAATTATATTTTTGTTGGTCATTAACTTTCATAATTAGTCGAGAAAGAAGATATTTTAAAAACCAGATCGGTGATCGACCTAGTAAAGGTATTGAGTCGTTCAATGGTTGAACCGCTTGGTTATTTGCCAAACCAGATGACTAAAATAGATTGAATCGATTATATAACTTGCTTTGTATGAAAAAATTATCTTTATATTAAATTAGATTAAATCGAAAGACTAATTCTCTAAAAGCGTTCTAAACAATTTAATTCTTATAAAATGTGAAAAACAAATATTTAACTTATTGAAGTATTATATAATTTTAATTACAAAAAAATTACATTTTAAAATATTTAGTTGATAAATAAAATATTTGAAGAATTTTGTTAACTAAACATTATAATTTTTAATGTGATAGTTCATGGCGGACATTTATCATAAATCAGATTGTGTTTATTGTATATAAATATATAGGAAGCATTAATGTAATAAAAGGAACTTGCGTTCAATCCTCACCTTTGTCATCTTTGTATAAAATTTAATTCAATTAATTATAAATTTTCTTGTATGTCAAACCAATCTGGTTTTTTAAAACGACCGGTTCTTCAGTTTTGATCCAGTCACACCGGTTTACATCTATTTGAATGCATGATCGATTTGATAGGCAAATTGAACCAGTCATTCCACCGGTTCCCGGTCTAGTTCTTAAATTCATTTAGTAACTGTTGTATATCATACACTAAATAGATAATTGATTTAATAAATCTAAAAAGTACTTCATTCGTTTTAAAATACATGTCACATTTTGACAACGTGCACTATTCACATACCTTGTTTTGACCATACAACTATCATATAAATGAAAATGTTAACATATAAGATGTTGTTTGATTTGTTTCAATGAATATTTTCAAAATATCAATTCTTTTATAATTTTGAATTATAGAAAATTAAATATATTCATGGTCATATTTGTGTTTTAGTATGTGTGAAGTGATTGATTGCGACATGTATTTGGGAGTAGATGGAGTAAATTTTTATTTATAATAATGACAAAAGGGTGTAAGCAACAAAGGGAAGTGAATTCTTTGACTTTAATCTATGAAAGCTTATTTGTTCATAAATTTTGGAGATCCTTTGTTTTTACTTCCAAAAATTATCCAACAACCAGAATAGAGGTTCATCTTAGAACCCTGGCTTAAAAAGATTTAGTTACACATGATAACTAAAGACAAATTACAAACGAAATAAAACATACTCTAGAGAAACTTGGAGCGAGAAGAGAAACTCCTCCCTTGGAAGCTCCTAGTGCTTGCCTTCCACTAGAACGGTTTCGTTATGAATGAGAAATTATGAATAAGATGAGTGGTATTTATAGGGAGAGTTTCCACCTGAAGTTGGGTTCAAAAACCGGGCTTTTGCCACCAAAAAGTAATAAAATTCAGTCTTGGTCCACAAGACAAATTGCTAGGCGCCTAGAACCATGCGTCAGGTGCATGAGCATGAGCATGCGCTAGGCGCCCATAAATGCGCATTAGGCGCATGTGAGTGCAGTTCGGGTGCTGAAACACATGTTTCTTTGTCTTTTTGGGTGTTTGCATTCATATAAGATGTCTTGGAACTTGGAAACAAAATTTCTCCCTCTGTAATGTTTTCTCAGGCCTCTTGAATCTTCATTCTTTGATATTCTCAAAGTCCTCAAAAAATATTCCGATGTTTTAATTTGTCGATTTGCATGATTTCTTTGTGAATTACATCAAAACACCCTAAAATTGCTATGTTTCGGGAAGAATAGAATTACAGACTCAAATATAGAAAACATTACAAATGTCGCAAAATCATAAGCAATTGATATAATATTCCTCTATTCTGGATGTAAAACCTACTGAAAATTCCTGAAAAGCATTCTAAGAATAACGTAATATGACTTGTCATCAGTCTCCAACTTATCCTTTTCTACAAACTTCTTCAGATTAAACACTTTTTATAAGAAATCTCGTAGGATTTGAGATCTAGGTTGTTACGGTGTTGTAGGTTACTTGTAAGTTTGGTTTCATTCAAGGATCTTGGTGGTGCATCAAGGAATCAAAGCAAAATGAGCTATTTTTCCACCTGAAACGGTAATTGTGGGGGTTGTTTTTCAAACATTCAAGGTTCAAGAGGATCGAAGTGGAGGCATGACAAAGAAGGTTTCCGAATTAGAAGACCGAAGGATTGCATGCAAGCTTGGGGTTCGAACAACTTGTGATTTCTTAGCATATAAAATGGAAGGAATCTTCGTAATCATACATTTGTAAACATTTTCATCATAGTGAAAGCCCATAGAACAATCGTTTTCTTCTACGCATAGAGTACATATCCCTAGCGATGACGAAAAGGGGAAACCTCTTTAAATCTGGTGTTCTTCTTTCCCCCATCCTTTTAAATTCAGCAATCTACTTTGATATACAATGTTTATTGATTAGCTTAGTTACGATATGATAGTTATTGGTTATTTTACTCAAATTTAATTTCAAGTGTTCATTGATTGGGATCAATTTACATTTAATTTAATCACATTACATTATGGAAATTAACATGTCAATAACTCTTGTCATATATCAAAGTTGTTAATCTCTTGCAGTGATTTTCTATTTATCATTAGGTTTGGTTTGATATAGTCATATGTTTTGTGAATTGTAAATAGTATTAACTTTTGATTGATTACTCGATAATTTATAGTTGAACATCTCATTCAAATTGAAATGTTGATTTCACATTGTTTAACTCTTATCATTAGTAGTTTTTACAAAAATCCAGATAGTCATACGTTTTTAAAAGAGGATTTCAAAACCACGCTTTTGCAAACATTTGTAATTGAAGAAGCTATCCACCCACCCACGCTCTCTTACTTCCTCTTGTTACTGTCATATCGGACAACGTGCAGTTCATGTTAAGACGAAACCTCAACGACATACATGATGATAAATTAATACATAACTGTTACAAATATTACATAGAACCCCTTCGATTAATTGATTTTTGTCTTTGAGTTATTTATTTCATAAATTAACAATGAACATAACATATTTTCTCTTCTTTTATTTGATCATCTATTACAACATGCTTGCATTGCTTATTTGTAATTTCTCATATGCTCTATATAATAAGATCATCATTAACTACTTTGCCAACGAGTCAACGACCATCGACAATTGGCTTATAGGTCAACTAAATATTTATATTGTTATAAAATTTCTTTAAACACCCACTAATAGAAAATTAAAATTACTCATATCGAATAAAAGAAATTACTTTATTACATTTGTCATATTATATTCTCACAAAAAAAAAAGATTTTTTATTTATTTTTTCTTTGTTAAATGTAATCTCTTCAAGGTAGCAGCAAACAAACAAGTGTATGTCAAATCTTTTGACAAGAGATAATTAAATCTGTTTTTTAATAGTCAAATAACATCGTACTAGTCAGAAAAGGTATGTGAAGGTTCGGGACATGCAAATTTTGACTGTGATTTACGTTGGAAATAGAAAAGGAAACAAATTTTAATCATGGGATATGTGTGAGAAACAAGAGGGATTCATCCATGTTTTTGGACCGATGGACAAAATGGCAAGTGCACAAAATAGTAACAAGTAATAAAGTAGCAAGTTATCGTCTCCACAGAGATTGTCGTTCAACTTAGCAATTAACATAATATATTGAAGTAATAACAGTTAAAGAAATTAACGGGTTGCATGTTTTTTTAATTGTCCTACGCAATGCAAGATTAGGTTGTTTGGTTTAGATGTTTAACGACGATTAAGGTTTCCTTGAATCCCATCAACCTTATTTGTTGGAATTAACTAGGTTTGTTTTTAGTTTATGACCTGCCTTTATTTGTATGACATGACCCCATGATGTAGCAGTGGGAAGTTCGAGAGTAATTAGAAAATTGATCCCACCAAACAAGGTCAACAACAAAGACACCTGCATTGTCAAGCCTATCACCACACATATTATCTTCCCTATAAATGTGAGAGAATCTCGTCTAAAGTTTCTAATGATATTGAAAAAAATTCATTAACAATAAGTTTGGCATGATACAAAAAGTGTTATATTATTCTTCTTCCTCTTCTTTTTCAACAATAAGTATATCCGATGAAACGAACCTATTGGTTAAATATTTTGGTAAATTACCTCGACATTAACCATCTTTGATTTCATTATTGGTATATACCATTGATGTAAGAACCGGAAAATTTTAAACCAAAAGTTTACTCGATAAAAGTCTTTTATATTGGACTTAATTAGAAGTACAAGGTTTTGAAACTAAAATAGAACTTAAATACCATTTGAAGTCCTATTACAATGAGGGAAACGTTAAAATAAAAATGAGAACCCTAAACTCTAGACATTGTGATATGGAGCCGATTGACTTTAAAATAGCTTATACCTGAAAAAGAAAACAACAAAGTGGAATGAGATATTGTGATCTTAATGAGTTCCCAAATTAAGGATAAAGCATATTATTCCACGTTGAAAATATTTATCAAAATATACATTATACAATACGTTTACTTTATTATAGCTCTTTCGTTGATTAAAATATCTACCCTTGCTAATACATTAAAAACTTATTCCATATCAAACATAGGCGAAGGCTACCGTGAGCAAGTGACTTAGGTCTCTCACGGTGCGCGAGTTCCTTTATTGGTTGGATTATGACAGTCCATAGATATTACGGTGTACTACACACACGTAAGCACTCTCTCATTCTGATCATTCTCTTACCTCTCGCACTACAGCTCCTTTGTCTATCATCTTTGCCATCCTAAAAACACCATAAGAGGTTCAGATTCTGGATTATTCACAAACTATTATTTTTCATTACACTCTCAAAAACACCACCGGATTCATTCAAAGAATGAAGATGAAGCATCAATAGAAGATGCATACTACACTTGATTTTTTTCCACTATTTTTGCAGAATCTATTGACTGCATGCCATTAACAAAGATTAAAAGTAGGATTCATTCTCTAAATCTCTCCCCTTTTCACCATGGCTCCTCTCTCTTTCCATAAATTTTCGTTTTCATATTACACTCTTTCAAAAAAAATCTCAATGCTATTTTTCATTGAATCTCTTTTGTTGTTTCTTATTTATTATTTTGCAGGTTAAAATGAATATTTTTAAGGATTTTGTTCAGAAGGGTGGTTCAAAGTTTTTATATTTCTCAAATTCCAATTGCCCTTTTCTTCTTCAATTCTTTTGTCCTAATTTTCATTGCTCACACAGAAAATGGGAACAAAATAAAGCTTCAAAATTATTAAATAAACGAAATCAATAGATTCAATGAGAAGTTCGGCCAAGATAAAATTAATAACTGAACGAAAACCAAATTGTTCAACGAACGATTTCTATGGAAGAACAAAGCCACCAATATTGGTTCTTTTTTACCACTTTCTCTCTCTACAACCATAATAACTATCCTTAAAAAAAACATGGTAACTATTACTGTTTTGTCTCTCTAAATCTGGGTGTGGATGAAGTTTGGAACGACCCACAAGAAAAGAAAATGAGATTTGATGGATAAACAAATATAGATGTGGATGGAAAGACGAAGGTGGTGAAGTCGTCACGTGACAGTGGAGAGACGGAAAGAGAGAGAGAGAGAGAGAGAGAGAGAGAAACAAAAGGAAGAGGTTAAGTTGAACATAATTTAAATTATAAGGTGCATGAAGTCTATGATGGTCTATTGTCATCCAATGGATAAGATTACTCGCGCACCGTGAGAGACCTAACTCACTTGCTCACGGTAGCTTCGCCTCAAACATACGATGTATTTACTTAACTAAAGCGAGCACACTTTCTTTGCGTCTGCCGAAACACTTGCGTGTGGGTACTCAACATGATCCATTTTATCGATGTAATATGCCATAAAGGCTTTGTAAGTGGCACCTCACTGCATGTCTATACAGTAACTAACACCTAATGCTTTCTTCTGTGCTCAAAGAACTGTCTTTACTTATATTTGTACCCCACTTTACCGTGACACTTCCTAATCTATTTAAATATTAAAATATACTTTCTCTGCCTAGGTGTAATTTCCTCAACATAGTAACATCACAAATTTCTTAATTATTGTGTACTTGTATCATGCACATTAGTATCTCATATTTAACCATTATTAACATCCTACCTAGATTAATATTATACATCTAGTAATATAAACATATCATCAACAACTACCTCATGTATTAATCTAAATAACTTGATTAAATATTCTTAATAAACTTTAGAGTTATACTAATTCGATAAGTAAACAAATGCCTATACTTCCAATTACTCATCACTAACTTACGATTGTTTTAAGCTTATCCTTTCATACATCACTCATTTATCATCTTCTAATGAAATATGGTTCTAATGTCTACACTCATGTATTAGTATCATTTCTACATTTAACTAAGATAAAAACTTCATTTAAGATATTTCATGTTGTTTGGTCTAGCGCTCAACTTCTTGCCCCATTTCTTCCTCCTAGTGCCTAAAGCTCAGTGACAAATCCAACATGATTTCTACACACAAAAAAACCTTATATTTGAGGTCTTGTATGACCCTTAGACATATCCCAAAGTAGCCAACACTCATACATAGAAACCATAGTGTTGTCTATTAATATTCAATTAGAGAAATGACACAATTTATAATCTATTTAGATTTTTAAGCATGCAACATGATTCAATATTCGTAAACCAAAACCACAATTCTTAATAATTGAACCCTTAACCTTGTTTATGACGAGCAAGGGAAGGGGAACTCACCTCTTAATATTATAAGATGATGATGCCATATTTAAGCCCTTGGTTTACTCCTAAGCTCTCTTGAATCCTAGCTTTTTCAACCTCTTGCTTTTTTTTTTAATCTTACTCATCTCTTACCCAACCATAACTCTCCTATCTTCTTCATTCTCTTGTTTTTTCTTCCCTTATATGTATATTTTAAACACCTAATTGAATGAATGAGTATAGGATTTTGATTGTATGGCATATTTGATCAAGAAAGTGGAAAAAGAGGTTTTTATCTTATTTCTGTTCTCTTTGATCATACATGAAGGAGAAGGAAGAAAATGAGATATGCTAACTTTTTTGACTAATATATAAATAGTGGACACTTAGACAACGAGTTTACTATAATAACCCTTACCATTATGCTAAGTTACTAAAGTGCTATCACTCCCAAATTTAACTTTATTTGCTAAACACTAAATTAAACCATTTTCAAACGGCTAATACTATTTACTTAGGTACTAACTAGTAGTTTTAGGTTGGGAAGTTGCGATTGGGTTGTCCATAATTTCTTATGTTGTTGTTTTTGAACTCCGGCTAAAATATAGGTTGTTTCGATGTGAAATGTATTATTGATAGACAACAATAAGTATATCAACAATTCTTGGCAGGAAGGGTATCTGTACAAACTCACTCTCATCTTTGAGTATTTGGTATTTAGGCTATGTTTCACTTTCTCTTAATTCAATCTAACTTTATTTATGCGTTTCTTACGAATTTTGGATCGTGTAGATATGTACAGTCGGATTTTAGAGTTGTATATATGTACAGTCAGATTTTAGAGTTGTATATATAATTGATATATTGCAAATAGAATTAGAGTATTTTCTAGTTTTTATTGACGTGTCTTACTTGCGTATAGGTTTCTGTTGTTTTCAGAATTAGAAAAAGTGATAAGGCTGATAGGGCTGCCCATTTGTAGAACTACTGAGAGGGAGAGTGTGATATGTAAATTAAGGAAAGAAGTGACTTCATGACTTAAGATTCATAGATGGGAAAACCTTTAGGAACGCTGACCACCATACCTTTGGAAATTTAGGAACGCCAATTTAAGTCTATGTTTCAATTACCACCGAGGAAGTAAGACCCCACACATAAGGATCACCGTGTGACCAGTAGGTGCAACTCAACAGGCGAAGGGATAGACCGAAATCAACCGAGAGAGTAAGACCCCGCACGTAAGGATCACCGTGAGACCAGCAAGTGCAACTTGACAAAACGATTAGGTTATCACGACCCGTCGAACTCATCACTTAGATAGTCTACTTAGAATAACTGAACACAACTTGACTATTAATTAACATTCTGCAACCAAACATACAATTTTGCTCTGTTGCAAACAGATTAACTTTGCAAACTCTAAACACTTAACTTTTTTATATTATTTTATTCTCAAATAAGTAACGTGAATTGTTTAGACGAAACAACAATCCCTGTGGATATGATACTCTACTTATCATTTTACTACTTGATAAATGATTTGGTACACTTGTCTAATCCGACCATCACACACACCTTTATGTTATGATATAAAATATATATATATTTTGAAATATTCTTATTCAGTTACTGCTTGTGAATTATAATTTTAAATTCTTGTGTACTTCCCATGAGTTAGGTTACTTACTTAGATTTTACCTTTGAACGTTGTAAAACTCAATCATTTATTCTCTTCTATTGAGCTATATAACTCAATCCTTATTTTCTTATATTATATATCAAACACCTAGATAAACATATCCACATTATTCCATAGAAAACAATTTTAACAATTTCATAATTTATTTAATATGCTTCTCCTTTATACGTTTTTGGATTTTTTTTATCGTTTGGAGTACCCTTGTACATTTTAACAATTGAACACACACATGCATTTACTTAAAAAAAGAGATATATATATATATATATACACACACTCAATTGAAACTATTTAACATACTTGTAAGGTTATCAAATAAAATGCAAGTTCAGATAATATGAAAGTGTAAGAGAAACCATAAGAGTAACAACATCGCAACAAGAAAAGAAACTGAAAGGTTTATACTAATAAGAGAAATATGATTTTACCTTAACTATATGTCCAATCTGCAATGACCTTTGACGCATCTCACTTTTCCCCAAGGAATAAACGAATATTTTTTATAACAATCGCTAGTTTGTATGCATTCTCCTGTGATGTAAAATAAGAATGAAGAAATATTACTAAAATTGGATTAAAGTTTGTGTATCAAATAAGCAACAAAATGAGAATAAGCATGATAACTGTTAATATTCTTTACGCCATCGGCTACAACAAGACATAGGGAAACAAAAAGGATCACAATATATACAAACTTAAGAGTTTCACCCATTTTTTCACCTTTCCATGTAACAAATATAAAATGGTTTGATCATATTATATAGTAACAAACCTCTTTGTATGTTTACAGTGATATTATTATTATTTTTTTATTTATAATTATGTTGTTGTAAGAAATCCATTTTTTTAATTAGAATAATTATTAAATATCTCTAAAGTATATTGATGAATCATATTTGTCGCTTTGGCTATAATTAAAGTTCATTCTTGTTTAGAAACCTTTCATTATTTATTATATTTCTTATCTAGCCTTTCATAACAAAGAATAGATAGATTATTGATGACATGTCATCTTACGTTAGTATATTTTCAATCATTTTTATTTAGTTCTGATCCAAGTTATAGGAGTTTTAGAACAATTGCCTAAGATTTTTGGGATATTTTTTAATGTTTTCATTTCGAGTCATGTAATTATAGTTTTCTTGAAACGAAGCAGATCTAGGGTGTTTTTGATGTAATTCAAGGAAAAACCATGCAAATCGGCAAGGCAAAACATCTAAGAGGATTTGGGAAGGCAATGAATGGTGATCAAAGAGGTCTCAAAAGACATTACAAAAAGGAGGAATTCTGTTCCAATTCCCAAGCGAAGAAACAAGCGATTACGTGTGAGAAATTGCACTAGTGCACCCCCAAGTGTGAACCATGCGTTTCGGGCACGCAGAATAACACTTATGTGCCCCTAGGTGTTTTTCATGCACCCAAACACACAAAATAACATATAGGCGCCCTTTGGGTGTGGTATGAGCACCCCAGGCATGTTAATTTCAGGAAATAACTGATTTTTGCAACTTTTTGGTGGAAAAACTGTGGACAACCACTTGAATTAGGGAAACTGTCTTAATTAGGAACAATGTGACTGAACCTACGCACCTAGAATAGTAGAATTACCCTTTTATCCTTGGTAAGGTAGACAAGATGTTGCCCGTTTGTAGAACTACCAATAGGAAGAGTGTCATACCCCAATTGTTGACCTAAGATTATATAGTGGGGTGTATCTTTAATTAATGGGGGTACATAATTGTGTGAACAAAATAGGCACTAGAAAAATATTATTTGGAAATGATAAATTAATTAATTAATTTAATCATTATTTAAAGGTGCTTTCTTTGTCCCCAAGTTTTGCGAAAATATTTTAGAACGCAATCTAACATATTTTGGAACACAATCTGAGATATTTTGGTAGGCAATCTAACGTATTTTAGTGCTTAATCTAAAATATATTTTGATACTCAATAATATATATTTATGTACTGAATAATACATTTATGTACTAAATTATATTTTTGTACTCAATATGATATATTTTGGTACACAATTGAGATATTTTTGTACTAGATGAATTACTTGTTCCCAAAGTTTCTCACTTTTTAGTTGAGAATTTTCTCTATAAATAGAGAGCTCAC